>Ga0214479_100103_pt1 | contig 50286 bp, 42 predicted proteins | sample M1_20Mar14CPVII9_5_FD_165054 | JGI IMG/M metagenome (GOLD analysis project Ga0214479, IMG submission 165054) | Marine eukaryotic communities from Monterey Bay, California, United States - M1_20Mar14CPVII9sort6BwellE14 | ecosystem: Environmental > Aquatic > Marine > Unclassified | place: USA... | reverse complement strand
ATGAGCCGTGAGCCTATTGAAAAGAGCTGTAGCTCTAAGCAGTTCCAATACTCTCAAGAAACTATCGAAACACTTCAAAATATAATGAGAGAAGTTGCATCAAAGATGGAGCGGCCAAATGTATCCATAAAACGTCGCAAACTTACTGGTTGGAACATATTCACAAAGCGCAAGTCATTGGAGAGTATGTTACGGCGTGAATTTGTTGATGACAATGAGTTTATTGGGTATGTTATTGATAATGAAGAATTCAAATACCAAAGTATACGTCATAGAAATAGAAGGAGAATGAGAATCAGAATGAATGTTGGAGTAGCAGATAAACTCTCTACGGAAAGCATTAGAAAAGAATTCAACAATCTCACTCTTGATAAAAGATATTTCTATGATGAATTAGCCAACGCACTAACTAAATTGAGAGATGAAGAGATGAAGAGGGAAGATAAGAAAGTAGTATGTGGTATTTAGTTAGAATAACAATCTTGTAGTTTAGTAGCATATTGATACGATACATACATACTTGTTTTATTGTTATCAGTCAGTATATGCAGAAACAATGAATATAACCGTGCCATTCTAACAGATATTTGATTCCATGGTCAACCAACATAACTCCACTTCTTCTATTTAGCTCGTTGTTATTGCATTCTTGGGCACTACATAATGAACCCTCATCGCACCTCAACTTTCCAAACCCAACACCATTCTAGAATCGTCGATTGTCGGATTGCCAATGGTTCTAGTGACTAATCGCTCGATATGGTTGTGCTGTATTGTTTATTGTTGTGCATGTGTTGACATCCCATCTACCTCCTCTTTCACAGGCTAAATCATCCGGCACAATAGATATGTACTACCACATATATATCACTATACTTTTGTACTACTTTGGCCGCTGCATATGTTTGTTATTAACAGAGGATGCAATCCATTGAAGTAACGCAAATAATCCAATACTCATAGCCAAGTTATAACGTATAGCAACCAACCACTATAACTTCTTAATTAATCCAATCCATCATCATCACACCCCAACTAACTGCAATTGTTGTCACCATCCTTAAACAATTAATGACCATAATTAAAATAATATACACCCACTGCCATTCGAATTGCAACCACCCGCAACCAATTCATCCAAATATTATCTAATATCTTATAAACTAATTGCACAATCCCCTGAATAACTCGTACGTCTTTTACAGCACCACTTGACAACGAAATCAATATAACCAATCGAAATAATAACGCTGGCCGCTGGACTGATAACACTTGCAGCCATTGTTGGTGACCACCGCCCGCGATGACAATTAATAGAACCACGCATCAATTGCAATTCTTTATTGCAAATTGCAGCATCTCACCGTAATATAATATACCTACATAACTCTTCAGCAACCGGCAAGTTGATAATGATGGTATATACCACCACCGCCACCGTCATCAATAGTTCGAGATAGCAGCAAATTAATCGCAGAAGCCATATTGTTGTTGTTGTTGTTGATGATATTGTTGTTGTTGTTGATGATGATATGTGCCGCCGGCCGCCGCAAAAACAATTGCAATTCTTTATTGCAGTATCTCACTTTAATATAATATACATACAAACCCTCCAGCAGCTGGCAAGTTGGTAATGATGATAATACCACCACCGCACGCCGCTGTCATTAGCTGGCAACGATTTAGTAGATGAAACTTCATTAATTGTGGCGGCCATTATTGTTGTTAATGATGATGTCACCGCCACCCACCGCCGCCGTCAATAGTTCGACATATGTAGCAAATCTATGTTAGCATCACCATTATTGTTGTTAATGATGATATGTGCCGCCGGTGCCATAGTAGTAATAACATGTAGATGACAATGGCCGGCACGGCGATAGTTGTCATATCTATGTCTATAGTTCACTGTCAGTATCATTTTACAATTTACTTACGTAGGACCAAGTAGTATATTTCCTTTTTCGCTGAAAAAAAAAAGTGCGTCCTACGAACATTCCAGTATTTCCCCCATCCAATCTTCAACCCCCTTAGGAGTTTTCAACACTTCGTGAAAACTGACATCACATTTAAGAATGGTAGAATGTCTCGACGTGAGTTTGCTACAAAAGAAGAATGCCAAGCACATGTGACTTCGTTGAATGGAGATGTAAAAGGGACTGCCGAGGAAATGGAAAGTTTGAAACTGTGATAAATGAGGGGCATGAGTATGAATATGAAGAGAAGAAGGATCTACTATCGCATATCTGGCTGGGTCGAGTTCGAGGATATATGATAATTATGAGAGTTAATACTTATTTCATATTGATACGTTGTGTATATTGTTGCAAACACTCTTTAACGATAATATAGATATCACTAAATGAAACAGATACGTCTTACAGCATAGGGTTGGCCTCCATAGTAACCTTTTGTTTGCTTTTTCATTTCGCAGTCATATTAGTTACTTACATGTAAGTATTTCAGGCGAAAACAAACATAAAATAATTGAGCATAAGATTTAAGATGTACACATCTAATTGATATTGCTATTCTATTGCAATAAAAGCATTTCATATACCGTCAGTACTGTCACTACATCTCTATTTACCTACCTTTCGACCGGCAGTGGTTTAGTGGCAGTTATCATAGTCATTATGAGCACGAGAGATTAGATTCAACTTCAATAACCAAACATATTTTTTTGATACATTCATCCTTTGCACCGCTACTCTAATTGATAATAGGTTTAATTGATATATCGATAATAGGTTTAATTTTATAACTTCACTTCGACGGGTAGTATTTGTAGTATTGGGGCGGTATCTGATTATAACAAGCTATAACAATAGAAACAAGTGTGTATTTTGCGGTTTTGAGGGTTTTGACGTACACAAACATTGCAATATGGCGGATGATCAAATAGCAAATGACGAATGCGGTATATGTTTAGAGACACTAAATTCCGCAGTTACTCTACCATGCAATCATAAGTTCTGCGCCGCTTGTTTAGATGGATGGAAATCGAAATTTGGTGCACAATATCAAAAGAAAGAGAAGACCAAGTTATGTCCTCTGTGTAGAAAGAAGATCCCTCCATCTAAAGATATGCTTCTTCAATTGGAGTATCACCGTAAAGAGAAACTAAGGTTGGAGGCCAAAGGTGATACAACTTCGAAAAAATACATGAATCGATTAAGAGACATTAAAGACTTGGAAGAACAGATTGGCGATTATGAAGGAGAAGGCCTAGATTACGATGGCAAACAATGCATAGAACTACCTAAGGAAATCGCCAAGGCGGTGGTGGATACTAATGATCTTAAAAGTGTTATGGATTGGTTGGGATATCCTGTTGACCAGAAGAAGTTAAATGCAAGATATCCGGATTTAGTAAACGCTACATTAGTGCACTTGGCAGTTCATACGGCTAATTCTGACTTGCTATCGATTCTGCTACAATATGGGGCAGATGTTAATGCAATGGATGCTAGTGGATATACTCCTCTCATAATTGCAACAGAAGCTGGTTTAGAGAAGGCTAAGATATTATTGGAATGGGGTGCAGAGATATTTCTACCACATTTTGCTTTGAATGTGCAAGAGGAAGCAAAACTATCTAATAGAGAAGCATTCATTTATGTGACAAAGCAATCCGGGAATACCAAATTGAGCAGTCTTATCTCATCAGAGTTTGGGGGTAGAAGATGTGAGGTAATCAACTTACCGAATCATCCGCAGTTAAATGGCAAGACATGTGTAGTGGAAAAGTATATCACCAAGAAAGACAAGTATAAGATCGTGTTCGAGGGTTCGGGCAATGCAGCACTTGTCGGACCAAACAATCTCAAACGTCGGGATAGAACACCATTAGATTGTGGGTATTATATCACATTTAAGAATGGTAAAATGTCACGTCGTGATTTTGCTACAAAAGAAGAGTGTCAAGAATATGTAGCTTCATTGGGTGGTGGGGTTGTAAAGGAGACTGCCGAGGAGTTGGCAAGTATGAAGTTATGAGAATCTATATCGTATTGATAACTTCTTTAGGATACGTTCTCTTGATTAGTACCACTACTTTACTCTATTCTTAACACTTATCACTGAACTTATGTTTCGTTGCCCTCCTCTTCCACACTAATGTAACAAATAATAATACATAGACTTGTTCATCTCCTGTTCATCTTCTCTAACCTAATAGAGTGTACAATTCTTCTGATGAGATGTAATGGTTCTGTGTCATGAGAAGCTTCTTTTTACTCTGGGGGGTAGTCGCTTGGAAGCCATGGACGTGATTCTCTTTCACTTTCCCATCTGCATGCATAATGAGCCAAGTTAGAGCCATACCCTTTTTCGGAGTAACGACCAATCCATCCGATCCAGAATAAGGGAAGATAGTATCACCTCCTTCTCTATCTCCATCTTCAAGGTAGATAATAGTAGTAGTAGCCGGCCAATACTTATCATCACTTGTATCCATACTAACACCGGCATGATATGGAGGAATGTAGGGGTCAGTTTTGCCTTCCGGTACATAATAAACTCCAGTACCATCTCGTACATTAAACTGTGGCCAAAGGGCCTGCACTTTGGATCTGATTTGCAGGAAGAACTCAAGATCTTCTTCATCATAATAGTTGATGTTTGTTAGCCCATCTGCACCAGTAAACCAATAACATTTCCTTCCATCTGGTACGCCACAAGGAGAATCACCAACTTGATCACCATGCTTCTGAAGAAGATGCTTCAATTTGCTCACCTCTTCCATATCTAGGAAATCATTCACCGCCCAAACTCCTGGATCATTAACTAATAGCTCGACATCGTTGGCATCATCGTTTGGTTCAGTCCAAGGAATTGCGGTATCCTTTCCTTCTAATAACTTCCTCTCTTTCTTTGTTTCAACAGATAGAATTCGGCATCGATCTGTTCACAAACTAATCCAAAGCAGCTACTATCACCTGTAGTGTTGGGACAATCCAATAGTGCTGAAGCTACCATTAACATGAAAATTTGGTTGTCATCCGGTTGGACACTGACAAGGTAGTTCTTGTAAACGACGGATAAGATCCATATGCTCATTAACATTATAATTTGGAAAGAGTTTCTTCTCCGCTTCATAAACTTTCTCACCATCAAGACCGATAGCATACTCATCTGTATATAATAATCTATTATTGTTTGTTTCTTCGTCAGGAAAACAGCATGGATTGCAGAAATCACAAGTTGGGTCTGCTTCAAACTCTGCCTTCCCTGACTTTTGGCCTACTACAGAGATGATTGAGCCAACTAAAACGAAAGCAGTCAATGATTTGTTATACATTGTAATTTGTATGCAAGTTCTCATCTATGTTCGACCGCTTGTAATAACTACCTTGGTTCGTATTATATGATACCGATATACCGATTTGTTGTTGCATTTGCTGCATAGCTCGGTTGATACTAATACTACATAGCATGCATGCATCGTCGGCATGATCAACTTATCAGCGGTATCCTAGGCGGCAAGTTCTTTATTCCCCATCCAGTGACATAAAGAGTTTCAGCTAACACATCAAGCAAGTAGTAGATAGTGTTGTTTATTAATCGATGATATGGTATTATTACACTCTAGTCTAGTAGTACTGAACATTGAAGATAAAGATATGTATATGATTTGCAATTGATTGTTCATAAGATGTGTCTCTTTCATAATATATCAGTATAGAAGTGTGCTTTTGATAGTTAGTACTTATCACACGCATATAATGAATGCGGAATATGTTTGGAGACACTAACTGACGCGGTATCTCTACCATGTACACATAAGTTCTGTGGGGGGGGGTGTCTTTAGTTTATTTAGGGTCTACGTATCGACCTCAGGGGGTGACTCGCCACTGGCACAGTCCAAATTATCATCATGAGTAATACACTCGGCACAGCATAAATCGCTCTCCGAGGGAGGTAGTTCCCAATGTTCTATCTTATCTGGGCACTGGCATTCTTCATCTATAAGGCATCGAACAGGGCGTTTAGTTCTATTCTTACCATGAGCTCTGATGAGATGAGAAGAAACAACATTGCAAGTAACTAAACCAAGTTGTTGATTAAACCAAGACATAGGATCCATAGCCTTGTATGAACCACTGAACGAAAGATTAGGATTCTTCCTCTTCCAAATATCATTGGCACGTCGAAGGATACCATGAGGCATCTTAGTAGAGCAGGCAAGTTTATAGGCTGCTTCTGCATTGACACATTTAGTACCATCTCGTCGTTTGAACTCGGGACATGGTAAAGGATCATTTCCATAAAGTAGAGCTGAGCCAAGGCCACCAATATGCCCTCCGGGAGACACAGCAAAAGGAATAAAGCCCATATTCTGATCAAGAATCTCACCTGTGCCAGTTGTTTGGATGGATGGAAATCGAAGTTTGGTTCTTCTCTCAAGAAAGAGAGGAGCAAATCATGTCCTTTATGTAGAAAGAAGATCCCTCCATCAAAAGATATGATTATGCAATTAGATTTTCTTCGTAAAAAGAAACGTCAGTTGGAGGCCAGAGGTGATACTAATTCGAGAGGATACATGGTGTTAGTAAATAATATGAAAGAATTGGAAAAAGAAGTTGGTGATTATGAAGGAGAGGGTATAGATTATGACGGTTGTATGGAATTACCAAAGTATATCTTCGATGCGGTGAAGGAAAATAACATGAAAAAGGTGATAAAATGGTTTGGATCTCCAGTTGATATGAAGAGATTGAATGCAAGATATCCGGATTATTTAAACTCAACATTAGTACACTTGGCTGTTTATACTTATACGGCCAATTCTGACTTGCTGTCCATACTATTACAACACGGTGCGGACGTTAATGCATTGAATGCTAATGGATGGAATTCTCTCCTTCTTGCAACAGAAGCTGGTTTAGAAACGGCTAAGATATTGCTCGAATGGGGTGCAGAGATTTCTATGCCACGTGATATTATAAATACATTTCAAGATAAATCGGGACTATCTGAAAGGGAAGTATTCATTGAGATGTGTAACATATCTGGAAATAACAAATTAGCCAACCTTGTATCATCAGAGTTTGGGGGTCGACGATGTGAGGTAATCAACTTGCCGAATCATCCACAATTAAATGGCAAGACATGCGTAGTAGAAAAGTATATTACCAAGAAGGACAGGTATAAGGTAATATTCGAGGGATTAGGTAATGCAGCACTTGTCGGTCCGAACAATCTCAAACGTCGGGATAGAACACCATCGGATTGTGGCTATTATATCACGTTCAAGAACGGTAGAATGTCTCGTCGTGAGTTTGCTACAAAAGAAGAGTGTCAAGCATATGTGGCTTCATTGGATAGTAGTAGTGAAGATGTAAAAGGTACCGCGGAGGAGTTGGAAAGTTTGAAACTGTGATTCTATATCGATACATAAACAGTCTAAGTATGGAAGAGGTCAGTTTTCGATTAGAAAGAGCGGTAAAGGAACAAGACTTTTAGCAAGAGAGTTATGAGTTCCCATATTCGGGGATACTAAGATAAAGAATATATTGTATTTTAGAGATTAGAGCAGAGATGATTAGTCTTATTTACACTCCTTTGGTTCCACATTGACTTAGTAAAACCAACTCAACATAGCACTCTTTTTTGACATTCCACATGTAAGTATTTTAACATCCAAACTCTCATAAAAATGCACCTTATTTACTTATCGAAATCGAAAAGATATTCTATTGCAATAAAAGCATTTCTTATAAACCATCAGTACTATCAATACATTAGTATTTAACGAACTTTCAATCGGCAGTAGTTTCGTGGCGATCATTGTTGTTGTTATCGAGCACGAGAGTAGATTCAACCAATATCATTTTTTATGCACATCGCATGCACCTTAAATTAATTATATCTCGTCCAATCAAACGTGTATCAACACTACGGTATAAGAAAACAAGCATAACTCTAATTATCAACGGCATTAATTGTAACATCTGAGTCTTCTGAGTATTGGTTCACCCAATATAAGATGATGGTGGCGGTTACCTTTCTTATTGCAATACTCTTCATTGCAATCATCAATATTGTTAATACAACAACTACAACCAGCACCAAACCACCAAATGTAGTAATCTTCTTTGCAGATAATCTCGCCTATAATGATGTCGGTACATTTCAACAAAAGCAATCTACTACCAATAACAACAGTTATCTATCATCTCGAACACCACGAACAGATGAGTTAGCAAAGCAAGGTCTGAAACTATTACATTGGAATTCACCCGCGGTACTATGCTCGGCATCACGTTCGGCATTAATGACTGGAAAGTATCCCATACGGACAGGAGTATACCCTCGAGTATTTGAGCCTGATGCCAAGTATGGATTGTTAGCTAATGAAACAACCATTGCAAACTATTTAAAGAATGAAGGATATGCTACTAAGATTGTTGGTAAATGGCATTTAGGATCTCGACCTGGATATCTTCCTACAGATCGTGGATTTGATGAATGGTTCGGTATACCGTATCACATGTCCGGTGGTTCTTTAGATAATCATGTTTGTGGTAAACAGAAAGATCCAAACGGAACACAGTGGTTACCCTTGTTTGATGGACAAAGTATTATCGAACAACCTGTCAATCTTGGTAATTTGGCACCAAGATATGTTCATTCTGCAAAGGAATTTATAGATGTAAATGTTGAGAAGGATCAACCATTCTTTTTGTATGTGGCGTTTAGTCATGTCCATCAATTATGTGCTCCTCGATTTAATGAATGTCAATGGGCATCCAATCACTTTAGTAGAAGTAAAGATGGATTTCATGCGACGTTTGATAATGCAGTAGAAGAGATGGATTTTATATTGGGTGAAATATTAGATGCATTACAAGATGCCGGAGTGGCAGATGATACATTAGTTATCTTTACATCTGATAATGGACCCTGGACGGCCGAACAAAGTTGTTCAGGATCCAAAGGACAATTCGAGGGTAAATGGTTACAAGATAATGTTGATATAGATTGTACAGCCTGTCCGAGTGAATATGAATCATCTCCAACTCGTGAACAGCCACGACGATGTATCTATCCTGGTACCGAGTATGAAGTAGAAGGAGTACATTGCGGGGAAGATAGTGGATTAGGATCGGCATGGGAGGCCAATGTACGAATGCCTTGCCATTGTCCGGTATAAGAATGGCGGTGTGCCGAGTGGAGAGGAGTCATTAGAAATGGTTAGTACCCTTGATGTACTACCGACTGTGTTGAGTATGATTGGTGCAAAGGGTACCATTGGAGAGATTGATGGAGTTGATGTCACGGATGTATTCCTTGGACAAAAGAGTAATGAGAACGATAGGCCAATCTTCTTCTGGCGTGATGGGTTTAAAGACGGTATCTTACCACATCCTTTTGGTCGATTTGATGTAGTTGCAATGAAGATTGGTTGGTATAAGTTATGGTTCTACACAAAATCATCTCATTACAATGCCGATGAAGAAGTTTATCATGATCCTCCTCTCTTATTTGATGTGTTGAATGATCCAGGTGAGGCATACCCCCTTGATCCTAGGCTTCATTGGCAACTCATTGAACAAGCACAGAGTCTTTTATCAGATCATAAGGCATCGGTGGACTGGACCGAGCCACTCACACTATCAAGAGATGCAAAGTACATTCCATGTTCAAGTGAAGAGAGTGGATGCCGTACATTCCTATCACCAGATGACGAGATACTGATGGAGTCTGTAGTGACAGTGATAGAAGAGGAGTAGACTGGACATTACGATCTCTTGTGGCCTAGTTTCAATTAAATAATGCGGCATGCATCTAATAATACATTACATCATACTCCTCTATTCGTGCTGTTTGTTTAATCGACACATTTTGTGTACTCATATGTAAACTACACCAGGATTGTAGAAGAACGATCACATCTTTACTCATTTTGTCACTGCTTTAATCGGTTTGCAATCTGGCGAGCAAACTGCTTTTTGCACTAAATATCCTCGAGCAATAATAATGCCAAATGACAAATGAGAGCCAGGGTGGATTGTGGGGATATGATTGGACTAGCCCCCTAAAATGCGCACATTATAAGGATACCTTTCGATGGGTTGAATCTCAACGCCAGAAAAGTTACAAATGATTTGTACCATACTTTCGTAGTACAAACGTACTAGTACAAATGTACAAATGTACTAGTACAAATCATTTGTACCACAGTACAAATCATTTGTACCAAGGTACAAATCTGCACCTTAATAATAATTTGTACTATGTATGTATATGTACAAACCGGCGGCAGCGGCGGATATGAGGATGGCAAACACTGCTGTAACTTGTAATAGATATAGAAATACCTGCTCCGATTAGTTGTCGATAGTATTGTACCGATAGTAACTAAAGTGCCGCTGGCGTTGAGTGTTGAGATTTCATGTGAATTGCAATTGCAAACTTTCTTACTTTATTGCAATGGCAAATCGCCGTCGATGCAATATTGTCGAGCACATGTCGATGTATAATTAACCGTAGATTACGATAATACCGTGTAGAGTTAGCGTAGGCACACTTTTGAGGAAGATATGCCGTCGACAAGACAAGCATCAGCCCATCGTCTATTTTCGATTGGCGATAATTTTTCATAACATAAACACGTCATATAATACATAATGATTATCATATTGCAAGATTAGAATAGATATAAAAGTACAACTATAGTTACGTCGGCACATAATACATATTGGATACCTAGAATCACTAAACAAAATGTACATTAAATATATTCTGGCATACACAGCATTATGTGTTGCCGTTAGTGCAGAGGAGACGACCCCAGATTGTGAATGCAATCAAAAGAGGAGACTCCTTCAAGAAGAGTTTATCACAGATCATAGCGAGAGACTTCACGAGGCCGAGAAACAGCTCTTTCCTAATGGGCATTACAATGTCGATGAACATATGGAACTTAAAAAGCGTCAAGAAGAACGTCGTCTAATGTGCAAGTGCCAAAATGGAGATATCGTTGACAATGAATCACAATGTGATGAATGTAAATCTAGCTCAACTCTCGAGGATGCTGTTGAAACTCTCTCGAAAGAATGTATCAAATCACAAGAATCGAAGATTATGAAGTTTAAGGGAGTCTTTGCAAAGACATCTCTCCTTCTTGCAGTTAAATTGGATAATCTATACAAGAAAAAAGCATTTGCAATTAAGGCATCAAAGATATTGGGTTGTCCCAGTACGGGGAGTGATTGTTATGATGAAGCATGTGGGCATATCGATAGTGAAATCTCGGCCATCGGACCGGTGGTAAGTTTTTGGTTTGTATATTAGTATGTACAAAGTTAAAACTGTATGACTTACCATCATATGCACATATTATTATTACATTTATAGAGAGGGAGAAAGTTACAAGTTAATGATCATCCTTGGACATCTCCCAATTCGGAGAATGCAGAGCTCCTAGAAGAGGATCCTGGCATCTGGGTTATTCCTAACTTCCTTAACAATGATGACACTATCAAGTTGGCAAACCTACTTGAGAAATACCGTGATGATACTGGTCCTTCCCCATGTTCTCGAACTGCACCCGATGGAAGAAACTGCATCTACTTTACTGAAAATGAAGTTAGCCAAAACTATGAGGAAGATGAAGCTGTATTCTACAGTAATATCAGAAACAAAGTACAGGCACTTTGGCCTCAGTTAAATCTTCTCGAAACTAACGGTATTTACGACGTGCCAAAGGATAAAACTGATCCATTTGGTTATCATTGGGATCATAGTTTTGAATCAACAACTTTAATCTTCCTTACGGACAATGATGACGGACGAGGAGGTAACTTCGTCTTTCCATTTGCGGGGCCGAACGGAGTTACTGTTACACCCAAGAAGGGTACAGTCTTAACATGGCTATCTAGACGATCCGATGGGGAAATGAATAAGAGTCATGCTCATGGTATTCAGGCAACGGCACCTGGTAGTTCTCAGCTTATCAGTGTGCACAACTTTGCAAGGGGGAACACACCAGTACAAGTAGAAGAATGATTCTCATATGAGATTGTAGAGGTTTGACAGGAAAATTATATGTTCAGTAGACATTTGTATAGATCGGTCTACAGCCAGATGATACTGCCAACTTGGCTAATTTACATCTTAAAACTAAATAGCACTTGGACAGATATCTATATCTTAGTAATCTATGATGAACAGATGTCTACATCTTTGTAACCTAGACATATGATATACACACACTGTTTGTCTAAAAAGAAAAACCCTCTCTTAATACTATCTGACATTATTTGTAAGTACATGCCGTATTGTACTTTGTTCTTCCTTTATTCAATTTCAAGTTATCACAAGATATGCTCAAACTTTTAATTGGACTTCTTCTCAACCTCTTTCTCTTGATACTTTGCATCTACTGCCACATAATAAAACAATGTAGAACCTAAATGATTTGCTAAATGTTTCTCGAAGAATAATGGAGCTCACCTAGGGAAAAATATACTGGAAATAAATATATTACAATAAATTGGAGTAAATAAGCATTGCAATGTATTTATATATTGCAATAAATATTGCTCGAGCTTGAGATATTGCAATAAGTATTTCTCAAACTTGAAGTATTTCACTATTTATTGATACTAATTCCAATGTACAAAACTTACAAAAATGCCTGTATTTGTTCTGAAATGGGCGCATATTGCAAGCAATTTCGCAATAAATATGTATTTATATCTATTGCTATATTGCAATAAATATTGCTCAGGTTTGGAATATTGCAATAAATATTGGATAGATGTGCATTTTTACAGTATATATTGATCCTTAAAAATATTTCCAATAAATATGCCATATATTTTTCCCTAGGTAAGTAATGGAGCATTGGTATTTGTAGGGTCGCCGAAAGTTACGAGGTTGATCATATACAACATTGCCATTCCATTTTTTATTCCTCTACTGGCATTTGATGTTCGGAAGAAGTTGTACACAAACGGTAGTGTGCCGATAAGATAAAATATAGATGCTATATTGATTGCCATATCATTATCTTCATGCTCAACATGCCAATATGCATCTCCTACCACTGCACTGACTATGAAATACTAATAATTTTATTCATATTACTAGTTGAGAATGAGAACATTCTTGGTGCAACAAGAGCCATTTGAATAGCATCGGATAAGACAAATGCTATACACCAAAGAGTTAATGTATCGATCATGATAATGGTATAATAATGTAGAGACTTAGTGATACTATAGATATTGACGGATGGAGAAGGAAGGCAGATATAAATTATTGCAAAGATACAATGTCGATTATTATCGATTGTGTTATGGATACTGACACGGTATGGAGAAAATAGCAAATTGTAAATACGTGTAGACTATTGTCTAATAGGTATCAGCAGTGTAGAGGAGAAGGGTTTAGCAGATAATAGAGTTGGTTGATCCAATAGATAAGACTTACTTATTAGCGCCCCATTTTCATAAAAAGAAAACTCTTTTTTGGGTCTCATATGACGATCCACCACCAATTGAAAGTGCCACAGATATTGCAATTCATTAGTATACGTACGATAGTTAGATATACCTAGAGGAGAGACTTCACTATTACATTGCATATATCACTACTGCATTCTTGCCGCTAATTGCCATAGTCTATCTCAGTTGATCTCAAAGGATACCACAATTTTATGAGAGTACAGTATGATATTTTAGTTATTCACGTCGGCCTATGCAATATCAACCATATCATACACAATAAGAGGTTTGGTATACTAATATTGTTCAGAGGTTATCAGTTTTTAACGGTCTATCGATCACTAGTGGTTTGGTACTATCTTATTTGACATTCATTGATATCAAAGGGCTGAAAGACAGAACGTCATTTTTTTTCCATACGTGCACATCTAGTCTATTGTGGTCCGGTTATTACATAGCAAACACACATAAATCAATGGGTATAACATCGTCCAAACAACAATCATCGGCATCACTCTTAACTCCATGTATGGAGGGTAACTTAAATGAAGTCAAGCGTCTCGTTGGTATCCACATTGCAAATATTTCCAATGGCAAATCATCATTATCAACATATATAAACTCAACTGATGCTGCCGGTAACGCTGCTATACACGGTGCAGTATTTGCTGGTCATTTAGATATACTAAAGTTCTTAGTTGAATCATGCAGTAGTACTGACGACGAGAACGATACCACTACGTCAAACAATAATGGAATCAATTTACAATTAAAGAATGGATTAGGCTGCACACCACTATGGATAGCAGCTGGATATAATCAAATCGATTGCCTTGAATATCTATTACATCAATTATATAATGCAAATCAATTAGAGAAGGCGTTGTTAGATGCAAATAGTACAGGTGATACACCCTTTATTGCTGCGGTATCCAAAGGCAATATAGAAGCAGTCAAATGTTTACTCAAGGTTGCAAACGAGAAGTGCACATACAAATCATATACACCTGAAAAGTATATGAGGTGTAACTTATTACGAACCACGAATAATAGTGACGATACACCATTAAAGGTTGCAGTGGCCACCAACCAAAGTGAAGAACTAATTGAGTTGCTACTTAAAGAAGATGAGATATGTCAAGAATTTCTATTCAATAATGCTGACGAAGAATTTGCAAGTGTACAATCGACGTGTATTAATCAAAAGAATCAAGCGGGATTATCACCGCTAATTGTAGCATGTGAACGTAACCTACCATCCATAGTTGAGTTACTACTAAAGCACGATGCTAAGTACATAAAAGATAATAAGGGAAGAAGTCCATTGGCTGTTGCTTCATTCTGTGGATGTGATGATGTAGTAGACTATCTATTGAATAGAACCGATCCATCAACATTGGGACTAAATTGTGTAGATGATAATGAATGTACACCACTTTGGTTAGCTGCTCGGACTGGAAATAGGAAAATGGTAAAGGTGTTAGTGGAAGCTGGCGCTGATGCTACGATTACAGATAAGGATGGATTATCACCACAAGATGTGGCCAGTAAGTTTAAGAAGGACAAGGTGGAGGAATACTTTACACAGATGGGTAGTACTTTATCATCATAAAGTGTGATGGAAGAAGTATAGGCCGAAAGATACCTCTGAATGAAAGGAGGTATGATTTGCCTCCGACTTCGCTTCTGAATTCTGAGCATATAGTAGTAACATTCAATAACCTAGATAATAGGTAGTCGAAATAGAAACGTCAAGTATCAAGTTAGTTTATTGATATAGCTAGCACGTTCAAGTGCCATATGTGTAGATATAGTAGAGGATTCATGTAATCTATCAGCCAATAGATCCGAATCTACCATCATTGGACCTCCAGCCTGAGCCTGAACACCAAGTAGTACATTGACATGATGACGTTTCAAGTTATCTCGAGCTTTCTTCTGTGGTAACAAGTAGTACTCGAGACCTATTATCTCTTCGGGAGTAGATATGTATTCGTGCAACACTTGTGGAGAGACCAATCCTGTCGACGCATTGTATGATGCCTCACCAGTTGATTTAGCATATTGCATAATCCTATCTATCCGTTCAGCTCTTTCTATGGCATTTGTCAAGAAAGTATCATTCTCTGACTTGCTGTACCATGTATCAGTAGCATCATTATCTGCTTCTACTCCTCTTAGCCTTGGATTTGGAACGATCACATCTTGTAATTTGGAAAAAGATACGGCACGGACTTTCTTTGTAGATTGCTGTGAGTAGTTCAAGGACACTGGTTTGGGTAACACGGTAGTGGGGCCCAGCACTGCTGTTCGATCTTCCAGTATATATCTTTGGCGCTGCAATGGTGCAGGTGCAATGTTAGATGTATCCCATGATTCATTTTGCATTGATTTTGATGATATGGGATGGCGGTCTCGAATAGTTGGCATCGATCCTCTCATCTTAATCTTACCTCGAGAACCAATTCTTGACCCTGATCCTTTACTACTCTTTCTATCAAGAGAGCATAAACTTCGAGATGCTGGCCGCATCTTAACAGTACTAGAACCTGATTCATGAGGAGGTCGAACACCTCTCATCATCATCAAGTCAAAATCAAAGGAGACAGAGGAAGAATGCTCTCTCCGAACAGATCGACCTAAACTACTCATACTCTTAATTCGATTCATTGTCCACGATAAAGGTGAGCAACATATTTTGTTTGCAAGCGCCGTCACGCTTGAAGTAGATAAAGAGGTGTTGCTTATGTTATAAACACCACAACATTTATGAATTGTGAGCGCTGTCGCTCTGACTTCAAGTTGAAGTAGAGTGATTATGACGTGTATCATGTTCAGAAGACAAATGAAGAGATGAGAGATATAAACAGAGATGAGTGATAGTCATAGACGTGTTTTAGTAGCTACTCTATCTTACTTCACTTACTTCCAACTGCTCATCTACACAACATACAGCAGAAGAAATGCTGCTACTAAACTCTGCCCAAAGCAGTCTCGGCTAGCTCATTCCCAAACATCACATCTTCACTTCTCTCTTCACCTTCCTCATCTCCTTCTTGAATGACACCTCCCATGAACAACTTAAGTGCATTACGCTCACGGTTAAACATTCGTTTCCCCATCATTGGTTCAAATCCAAATGCTGGTATCCGTCGTGTTCTCACCAAATCAAACCAGTTATTCTGATAATCATATGACATGATCAAAGTACCCGTTTCATTAGCTTGTAATATAGTTGGACTAATGTAAGGTTGTATCAGTGATTCTCCATAAGTAACGCTAGCACAGATTGATGTTTCATTTGGAGCAGGAGGCTCTAACTCATCTCTAGTGTCAACATCTACCCATGTTGGGAGGAACACTAGGTACATGATAATGCATGTAATAGCAACGAATGTCCCAGTAACTACCAAGAAGACCCAATATACATGAAGTGCCGTCTTTAGCGTTGGATTAATTTCATCTGCTGGTTGGAAGAAGTCCAAACTGCTACGATAAGATTGTACAGCCAAGGCATGCATCAACAACGGAAACGAGTATGCCGCATGAGCGGGTGAAAACTCTTCTCTTGATATCTGTTTCCACCGTACAATGAGACCGTGAACACTTGATAACATTCCAATAAGACACAAACCAAATAGACATGTCATGCTTGGAAGGTATATAGATCGTTGTACTGTTTGGAAGTGACTAATATCCGGTCTCTCTTGTTGGAATGTTGGTTCCATAATGATTGCTAGGGAGTAGAGTGGTATTGCCGGTCCCATCATGTTTATCCAACAGATTGTAGCGCTCATCTTCTCATTAAAAGCCACCCGAATTAGACTGTTATAGAGGACGAAGTAAAGGTGAGTAACAAGTTGTTAATTAAACCAATTCTTTGTAGGCATACAACTGGAGAAGACAAGTACAAGTACACATAGCACTCACCTTATTGGATAGTACAGGAAGGTCAACATCAAAGTAATTGCAATCAAAAAGTGACCAGACAGTGGGTAGTAGAACCAAATCTTGACCGCACATAATCCAATTCCAATTGTATTAGCAAACCAAGACGGATCGGGCATAGTCTGATAAGCCAGACTCATATAAATAAACCAAACAACCAATACTAGATGCAAAAGACTTGCAATGAATACCAATATCATACCCAGATCACCCCAATCTTTACCAACGAATCCTAATGCCATTGTCATGAAGATCAAACCACTTGGACTTGCAGTTGTTGGACTACTCATTTCATCCATGAATACTCTCCAACATAATATAGCCTTAACGAAGAATAGTAATACACTAATCCCAGCAGTAAGGGAGCAGACTGTATGAAATTGAGTTGCAAGACGATAGTATGGATTGTACTCGTCACAGAAGTAACAGCCTGGAAACTCTGGGTAGGTACATTGTGACGAATGAAAGTTTGCCTCCTTACAACTTGGTAGTATCTCCTCGGTCCATTTAAGCCAGACTATTCCAAGTAATACAATAGAGAATGATATTGCCGCCGATGATAAAGGTAGGTTACATATCAACAACTTGGATGAGATTAATAATTGTTGAAGTGGTCCCTTGGCTCTAACGCGTTCACTTCGATCAGCATAACTAGTAGACATAAATGATTCAGAATATGTTTCACTCATTGATGAATGATCTATCGATGGTGTACCACCACCACTAGCAGCTTGGGAACGTTTCTTACGCTGTGAACGTCTTCCACCACCTCCTCCTCTTCGTTTTGATTTGGTAGTACTTCGTCTATTCCCAGAAGTCTCCTCATCGGATGAATCGGAGGGGTAGGCAAATCTTCGTTTCTCCTTTTCTCTACGACGTCTCTTTGACTTCTTCTTCTTGGAACTGTTGGTTGCACCACCGCCACCTCTTGACGCATTAGTCATCTGTTCTCGTGGTGTATTATATGCCTGTGGATGACGCTGTTGTTGTCCTCCCCAAACACCTGGATTGTTATTGACATTATAATCTTTACCACCACCTCCTCCTCTACCATCCCGTGATTCATAAGTTTGTATACCCGTGGCGGATAATAATGAACTCTTCTCATTTGGTGGTGGGCCGTCATTACCCAAGAATCCTCCACCTCCGTTACTACCACCTCTACTCCGTTGTCGTCGAGAACCCTTTCTTGAGTGTTTCCGTTCATGTCCTTGTTGTTGACGCGGTGGATACTGCTGTTGATTCCACTGCTGTTGTTGTGGATTGTTATACTGTCTAGAATATTGCTGCTGCTGATTCCATTGTTGTTGATGTTGAGGCTGTTGACGACTTCTATCCCCTTCTCTATTTCGCTTATCAGCTTCTAACATTTCATCAAAATCATCTTCACTAACACTTGGTAATCGTTCCCGATGTTGTCTTTTGTCAAAGTGCATATTGGGATGTTGATATGTCAATGGTGGTGCCTGTGGCTCGGGATGATAACCTGGATAGCCGTGAGGTTGTTGCTGAGGTGGAAGTGGGTGATTATTAGGGATTAAGTGCCCCTCTAATGACTGACCGTATACACCAGGATGTTGTCCTTGAACCCATTGTTGTTGTCCTCCATACTGTTGCCTTGGATCATTCCATTGTTGTTGAGGAGGTGGTGGACCTCCATATTGTTGACTATTAGGATGAGGCATGCCTTGCTGTCTTCGTTCAACAGCCGAGGCAATCTCCTCACCGTGTAGGAAAGATGCCACCTCGGGACCAAGAACTGCATTGAAATTCACGTTAAAGTTACCGCCAGCTGCATTCGGCACACCACGTGGCTGCTTCTGCTGTTGGGTTTGACGAGCATTATACTGTTGTTGTAACTGCTTCTGTTGATAATACCAATATTCACTAGTATTCGGATGTGGTATCTGCTGCTGCTGCTGTTGCTGCTGTCCTTCTGCATCGGTTGCTGCCTTACTTTCTAATGAACTTATACTACTCTGACTACTAACCCTAACATGATATCCACCCTGTCGTGGTGATTGGGGTAACGGAGGTGGGGGTGTTGGATCAATGACCTCATGTCTTGGCGGACGAAACTTATCTCCGTTATTGTCAGGTGTTGTTGCCTTGGATGATTGATTGGGATTATTGTTATTACCACCGTTGTTGTTGTTGCCTCGTTTGTTCTTTCTATTCTTTCGTGATGAAGATGAGGAAGATTGTGCACTCTTAACCTTGCGCATTTTCTTCATCTTTCCACCTGAACCTCCCTGTCGTTGTTTTTGTTCTATACTTTCATCGTCCATGGAAGAACTTCGTTCATGAGATTGACCTTCTAACCCACCGCCTCTAAAGGGTGGAATGACTGCCACTTTATATTTCGAAGCAGATGGTGGCGGTGAAGACATTGTATTTTGCATTGGCATTGGAGGTGGAGGGGGTGCATTGGCGCCAAGTTGTTGCTGCTCTATACCTCCTACTCCTCTATTATTAGCCCCGGGTAACGGTGGTCGTTTACTACTCTCACCAACACCCGGACTTTGATCCATTGGAGGAGGTTGCTCTATCATAATATTATTATGCTGTACCGCATCATCAGCTTTCATTAATTCCTCCTTCTGACTTAACTTCTTCCTATGTTGATATGGTAATAACTGTGGACTTTGTTCATCAATTTCTGGTCCCATCATTCTATTGCTACTTCTGTTGTTTCCACGAATTGGTAGTATATTAGTATCTTTTCTATTGATTGGTTTTTCAGGTGTTTGTACAAAGGATCCGGTATCACTCAAGTCTGCCGAGGGTGATTGTCGTAGGAACATATTAACATTATTTGTTTTGGGTGATAGATTGTTTATACTTGATGTTGTTGATGCATTCCTTTCTATGAACACTGTATATAAATCATGTTTTAATAAGCATACCCCCGAAAAGAAGAGACGTTAGGAACATATCATGTGCACCTCAGCATCAAACGATAAACCCAATCAACTCAGTCCAACAAATTCCAAACACAACAAAAACACACATCAAGAAACGTACCTAAACTACCAGCACCCTCCTCTGTATCACTATCATAAAATCTAGGCATTGCCGCTGGAGGTGATGTAGTTTTACTATTGATACTACTACCGCCAGCTCTATCGGATGTATCCTTCATCGTGTTTACTGATACCGATCCTATTTTGGGTTTGGAGTTTCAAAGGATGATAATAGGAAAGAAGAATAGGGATTGTTTAAGTTAGACATATACTCAAACCCATCCTACCAACAAACTTGAATGTTACACAACAGCATACACAACATCTTATATATATATAGACTTACCCAACGGACTAGAAGGAAACTGTTGACCACCAATACCACCATTTGAATCAGTAACACATGACAATGGAGGTGGTTTAGGTGATCGTTGTTTAGGTGAATTATTAGCAGAACCAGGACCAGAAGTAACATTGCTACCATTGCTGCTTGTTCTAACTCTTGGTGGTCTATCCATATAGTTAGAGTTATTAGTTGAGTTGGTGGTAGAATGATTAGAGGTAGAATGGCCATTCAAACTGTTATTATCTTTGGATGATACAGATAACTTTTGTGATGAGTTTGATGATGATGATTGTATCTGTAATGCTGCTACATTTACATTACTCCCATTATTATTATCAGCTGTTGTACTCTTGGAAGAAGAAGATTGTAATGGTAAACTATCACTTAACATTGATATATCATTCTTATTCCCTTCTTTATTAATTTCGATGGTATGATTACTACTACTACCCATTGAGAATGATTGTCTTAGTAACATCTCATCCTTTTCTGTTAAAGATTAATATGTTTTTCATTTATAAAAGAGACGTAAAGAGAGTATACACTTGTTAGTACATATAAAATATTAAAGACATTAACTCCATAATATACGCAGACCAAAATTACAACGAGAATTCATATCGAAACATCATACACTAATAAACAGTGCACAATCTCGAACGCTTACCTGATAGATTCGAGAAGTTACGTTGTAACTTTTCTGTACCACCCTCTTCTGATATGGAGGATACATCTGTGTATGGATCATCATCTTCTTCTAGTGATTGATTGTGTGTGTTGTCTAATGATGGATTGGTATCTAATGGATTGTTATCTAGTGTGTTGGTATTAGTGGTGTCTATGTTATTGTTATGATCGTTGGTTATTGTAGAGTTGATGTTATCATCAGTTGGTTGCTGCTCATCTCCATGAGAAGATTGATTATTATCAACCTCAGGCTCAGTCGACATTGACATTATTCTATTTTGTTTGCTAAACGCAAGCAGGTTTTGAATGGTAAGTATAGAGTAAATGATATGGTTCCTTAGTCTTCGTATTTGATGTATTGCAATGTTCGGCTGTCGGTGCATTTAGGTTGATGTGATGATAGACTTACCTTTTATTGTCATAAATCCCTATCAATTAATATAATCTACGCCGTTACAGTCTTAGACCGCCATACTCTCGTGGTGTGATAGCCACATGATTGATGGCATTCTAAAAGGTGCATGCATGCACCTAACAAATAAATTACTGCACATCGAAACGGGTGCGGGCTGCGACTCACTTGCCCTCATTTTGCCCACTTTTTAGCTTGCACTGTGTGAGGTACTTAGGCAACTAACAATAACGGCGCCGTTATTAATATATTAATAATGGACAACGTACTACTACCACCAATACCACCCAAAGAACATGATTTTATGAGTCAACAATCATTAAGTTCATTACGTTCCGTTACTGTTACTACCTCTAATAAAAGTAATGGTGGTGCAGGTGGTTGCACCGATAATAATAATAGTTCACAACTATCAAAACCTAATAGCTCTCAGTTGTCAAATGTAAACAGTCAACAGAATAGTCAGTTGTCTAATCCGAATAATAGTCAATTATCTGGTCCCAAGTTGGAGTTATTAGAATCACAACCAACACAACAGTCTAATCTGAAAATGCCAACCTCCAATAACAATACCTCTAACAATAATTCACAATCGAATCTACTGAAAATGCCCTCCAATAATGTAAATACCTCTCGCCAGCCACCAGATAATAATAATGAAGAAGAGGAAGAGGAGGAGGCTAATACACAAGAAACATATACACAACAAATGTTAACTCAGGGTCAGGAATTAACACAGTTGGGTAAGTTCTCTCTATTGTTTGTTATTAGGTATTAAATAGTATGTGTTTAAAATGGTGTGGGCTGTCGGGATGTGTTATCAAATATACGGTGCGGGGGTGTTATTTATATAATGTAGTTGGCTAATCGAATATAGTGGGGGTATAGTAGAGTTTTGGATAGTGCTGGAGGTATTGGGATTTTGATATTTATTGTGGCTGGTGTGGTTTTAGTGAGGTATTTCTATATTAGTAAGAGACGGAGGTTCATGAAAGTGTAGAGCATTTGGATAGTGTTTGATTTAGTTGGTGTGTTTTGATCCTTTTGTTGTTTAGTTGGACGTTTGGGGATTTAGGACTGTGTTTTGGTTATATTATTTAGTTGGTGTATGTTGAGAGATGTTTGAGCTTATTGTTTAGTTGGACGTTTTGCCCCTAGGCTTTGAGGGAGGCAGATGCACGGATTCAATTGTTGTATTATTCTATTATATACTCATTTCCTTATACCCTTTCTCTATATCAATCTCTTACTAATCTAATCCACACCATCTCTCTTTATGTATAGGATTTGATGATGACAATTTAGACATGAACGATACACAATCACAAGATGGTATACATTCACCAACACCTATAGATCCATTAACTTTGCCGTGGGGACGGTTAATGCCAGTCGGATTAAATGATGAAGAAGGTATGCCACCTGCGGGTGGGGGAAGGGATTATAATAATAATGGAGGAAGAGATTATAATAGACCCAATTCATCTCGCGGGGCTAAGGAAATGTTACCCCGATCACCTATTAGAAGTGGTAGTAGTGTAACGAGGAGTAGATCACCAAGTCCTGGACGTAAATCTGGTGAAAGAGATGATAGTTTTAGTCAATCACCAACACCAAATGTAAATTTCTTGGGTTTGAAGAATTTACTGCCGAGTGATCGATTTAATGAATATATTTTGGGACGTAGTGTCAAGGTAAGATGTTGTTTTTGTTTGATATGTATTTGAATGGTTTGTTGGGATATTATTATATGAAGGCTGGAAGGTGTGATTTTGGTTGCCTTTAATACCTGTGCCTCAACCTATTCGCTTCCCCCTCTTAAAATCCCCGCCGCAACTATTCAATAATATTAGGCTGACGTCTCAGCTCAAAAGTTAGATGTACCACCCCCAATCCAAAGTGAATCATCAACCAACAACAACATAGAAGAATTAGAACAACGTGCCAACGCAAAGCGTAAACGACATGATTATGTTCATGCCATGATATCCAATCGACATTGTAAGGTATACTGCTTACTAAGTGGTACTATTGGTAATAACAACAAATCAAATAATAAAAGCAGCAGTAGTCCATCACCACCCGAGATGGAGGTGTTTGTAGAAGATACCTCCGGAAATGGCACATTAATCAACGGTACGACATTATTACGACGTAATGAACGACGTAAATTACACACTGGTGATGTCATCTGTTTATTAAATCCCAAATTACTATCCAAGAAGTTACGTTCCGTAGCCGAACGGAAAATGTACATGAGTCAATATTCCTATGTATTTGTGAATTTATATGAACAGGAGGCTCGACATGGGTGGGGTGTGAATAGTATGTTGAGTAATAGTATGAGTAGGAGTAGTTTCAGTGGTGGTGGTGGAAGGATGAGTAACCTTAGTGGATCATCTCCTGGTAGGTCTACGGCGAAGAAGAAGGGTGCCGTGAACCCTCGTGCTACGAAGTGTCATTCTATACATACCAAGGGTAAACGGAGCTTGTTTAGTTCAGCTGCCGGAGGTGGGAAGAAGGTACCAATACATCAACTCTCATCATCAAGAAAGAATAATGGCGGTGGTAGGAGTAGTCTAGGTTCATTTCTCAACAAGTCAAATCTACCCTCCTCGAATAACAACAATACGATATCAACATCATCACAACGACGTCGAGTGGAAGAAGAATATGATTTACGTGATCTCCTCGGTACAGGCACATGCGGTGAAGTCCGACGTGCCATACACCGCCGTACCGGTGAAGAACGTGCCATCAAAATCATATCAATCGGTGGACGTAACGCTCAAATGCCTGGCATGTCAACTGAGAAGTTATCATCTATACAAGCCGAGGCACAGATATTACGTAGCTTAGACCATCCGTACATTGTTAAGTTATTTGATATGTACATATCACCCGGCAAGGCTATATATCTAGTTATGGAACTAATCAGGGGTGGAGATTTATTCGATCGTATAGTTGAGAAGGAGCGGTATACCGAGGTACAGGCACGAAGGTTATTCAGGAGGATATTAACGGCTGTTTATTATCTACATGAAGAGCGGGGTATTGTACATCGTGATTTAAAGCCGGAGAACATACTAGTTGTGGATAGGAGGAATGATGTTAATATCAAATTGACAGATTTTGGATTAGGTAAGTTTGTTCTATATTATGGGGTGGGGATTGGGAGGACGTGGCATATTTGTCAAGAGCCCTTCACTAATATCTTCTTTGTCTACCTCTTCTTCCACTGTATTTCATAGCCAAGAACATGACAGCCGAGGGTCTCAAGACTTTCTGTGGTACGCCTCAATACTTTGCACCCGAGGTATTACGCCGTCGACACACTGTCAAAGGTGATGGTCGATACGGGAAAGAGATAGACTGCTGGTCGATTGGTGTCATCCTTTTCATCCTCCTTAGCGGTTCTCCTCCCTTTGATGTAAGTGCCGGCTTTGATGCCGTTGCTAATGCCAAGGTTGCATTCTATGACGATCAATGGAAACATGTATCAAGTGAGGCACGTGATTTGGTAATGAGATTGTTAGAGAAGGATCCACGGAAGAGGATGAGTGTACGTGATGCCTGTAGACATGCGTGGGTATTAGTTAATGATGGGGATACACATTGCCATCCACTCCACGATCCTGTCGTTGCCAATGTTAGTGGTTCGGATGCTATGACAGATGTAGCAAGCAAGGACATTGCAGAAGCTCAGAATAACAATGAACAGAAGAACAATACAACATCTCAACAGGATGAAAAACCTGCCAGCTCGGATGCCCCATCCAAGCCCCAATCAAATCCTCCATCCCAGGAGAGACAGATTTGTGCCCCTGTTGATGCCAATGCACTAAGTCCAAAGCCAAACGCCGTAGAACAGAATACAAAAAAGCCTGCTAATCAAAGATTTCAGTCAATGTCAGCTCCGCAACTATCTAAAGATGAACGTAAACCTTCCATATGGCCAGTAAATCAAAATGATAAGGTTGCCACCAAGGTAATTCAACAAGCATGTGAGGATTCTCAACCTTCTCCCAATGGCAGTCCTATTAAGAAGAAGCAGCTCTTTAATGAATCCGCTGCAGCCGCCGCTGCTGCTAAGGCATCTAATAATAATGATAACGTTACGGATACAACCAAGAAGATGACCAAGCAGGGAGTGGAATCAATTAAGGCTGCTGGGAATACTCTTCCCACTCCAGTAATCAATAAAGAATCACACCTCATTAAGAAAGTAGCCGCACCTAAGAAGAAGGTCCAAAGTACTCTATTCCCAACAGCTAATAATAATACAAGCAAACAACAAGCCAAGGCCACTTCGACAAATCCGCCAGCTGCCCAACCCCAAGTTGGACAAGACAACCAAACGAAGAAGAGAAAGGCAATTGATTTGAAAGCGGTGGGTACCCCGTCAGTTACACCGCCTGGAACCGAGTCGAATACGAACAATGTTGGATTGGTCTTCCAGCTCAATAAGAAGATCAAGGTTGGTGGGAAGAAGAAGAATGTTTCTCCTGGACAGCAGGCTGAAAGTTCAACTGCCGCCGCACCGGAAAAGAAGAAGGCTGAATTGTCAGAAGACGAACTAGAATCGGATTTCAGTGATGATGAGGGTGAAAGTCTCTCCAAATCTCCAATGACTGATAAGAAGCCACTCGAGAAGTACCTACAAAAGAGAAAGATGGAGAGTATAGAGAGCTCCGCTAGTGCCGCCGCCATTGGGAAGAAGAAGCCCCAGAGTACACAAGAAGAATGTGGCTCTTATCAAGGGCAAACAAAGTCTAGCCAAGAGTCTAGTCAAGAATCTCGACGAGTATCAAAGTCTCCACAGAATCCACTCAAATCAGAAGAAGGTGAGATACCCAATAATAATAACTCTACCACTACCACCACAAAGGGCAAGGAGAGAAAGATGAAGCAATCGTACTTATTTGGAAAGCCTCCACCCCCGAATAACGAGCTACCAAATGGCACCGAGGCAAGTAATGATATACCCGCTGCCGCAGATGAGGACGAGGATACCAAGGCAGTAGAGTCTCAGAAAATGCAAATAGACAGAGAGGTAGAACTAGAACGTCAGCCAACAACAGAGTCCAATGGCAGTGGTAACAGTTCTACTTCTGCTCCCAAAGGAAAGCAACGATCTATCAAGAGTTGGTTCGCTCCAAAGAACTGATTAGATTGTTACGCTTGTATGTATCATTTGCTTGTATGTGGTGTTCAGTAGTCTAAAGAATAGAGTATTAGTATGAAAGGTCTACTCAATCATTTATCATGAATAGCATGTATTAATCTCCTTAGTGTTAACTCCTCATACCCGCGATACCAACTGATACCAACTTCTATGAGAAATTTCTCGACCGTCCCCTCATATACAAAATAGAGTTTACATTTATGAAAACTTAGAGATAATCAGATAATAAAAAGACATCTTCCTTATCGATCGTGCTATTTGCCGTGGCGTTATTGCAATGCGGCGGTCCATATCACATATCGAGCAGTGTCAGTATATAGCCTTCTTCATAGTTAACATTGGATTGCAACAATTTGCAAATACAAGCATAGCCTACACGAACTTCCTTCAAAGTGCACCGACATATTATAGACCGACATAATGACACAGACAGATAATAACAATCTAAGTAACAGTATAATAGAACAAGATTCAGACTATATATCACGACGATTAAGTGAAGTTAATAGTATAATATTAGATGGGTCAAGTTTTCATTTAGAAGATGGATTAGAATCTAGTGACCAGCTTCTTGAAAACGGTAGTGATGATAATGATACACAATCTCAAAATAAGATTGATGAACCACAAGATAATGAACAAGCTGTTATAACAACACCACTTCGTCTATCTGATTCAGATGATGTAAAAGAATCATCATCTACATATGAAGAAGAACCATTAACAATACCTCAATCAACACATTCCTTCCTATTTACTGAACCACCTAACACCCTTGATTGCAATTGCAAGTGCAAGTGTTATCAGCTTTTGGAATTCTCAGGTACCTCCTAGCTTCCAGTAGTGCCCATGGAGTGCTAGGACATCGTTTAGTAGCACAAACTCTGGGTTAAAGGCAATAGAGTCTAATAAAGTGATAATGTTCATGTGTGAGAGCAGGAAGTTAAAATTAAAAGTGATTTTGCAATTTCAATTGAAATTTATTTTCATTTTCTTCAATCAACAACTCTAAACTCGTCAACACTTGATATCGATAATGTCATTGGCATTGCCGTGGACAAACTTTCTCAAAGTTAAACACTTTGAGAAAATCCTCCCAAAGATTACAAGAGGTCCTAATGGAAGGGGTGAAGAGAGAGTGTCGATTAGATTAAGACTTGCCAAAAGCCTTGGCACATTCAAACTAAGTAATAATATTGCTCTCTCTGAATTGACCTTCTCTGTGCCCAATCCATCGCGTGAAGCAATTAAAGATCATGTCACTCTAATGAGCAACGTCATTGATAGTAATGCTGCGCAGCTAAAGGCCACTGGGAACAGTGATGATGCCTTCATTTTACTAAAACAATTGCTTCGTCGAGAGAATTTATATTCATCTCGTCTCACTAGTATTGATGAGATTGACCTACAAGACATTGAGCGTCGGGCAGATTCTATTCTCGAAATCATCACTGGATTAGAGACGATTGACTCGATTGTCAAAGTCATTGTATCATCTAGTCGTGATAATCTCATTTCTTGCATGACTGACACATCTGCTGAGATCATTGCCAAATATAATGATTCGTTTGGGAAATTATCACAAGAGATTGTGTCTGCTATGATGCGTAGCACTGACGAGAATCGAGCTGCAATTGCAGATGTGTGTGTTCTTGCTCAGCAACTGAGCATGGGAGCTATAGAGTCTGGTATCAACCTACGTGAAGAGTTTCTACTCTCCAGTGTTCCTGAATTTGACGCTACCAGAGATATGGTATTTACCAATGTCAGGCAATTAGGTAAACTGGCATCTTACTCCAATGTAAAGTCGATGATGCTACGTCTTTTTTGGGATGTCATTACAAGTGATGATCACAACATTTCATATAATTACGCACATGCTGCAGAGGCTATTATCAAAATGAAAGGAAATAGTAGACTATTCGAACTTGTGAAGAATCAAAATGGCAAGTTTAGTGTTGAGGAGGTTAGTTTAGATGATATTGAGGATGAATGTATGCATGGTGGTGGTGTAATCTATCGCAATTTCGCCTCATATGCTAATTCTTGAGGGCGATTATTCATCTTCATCTTCATTGTCAGCATCTAACAACTTACGATCAAAGATATCTTCACTGCCACTACCATCTTCTTCTTCTTCCCCTCCATTCCCGTCATCTTCTTCTTCGCTACTGTCATCTTGTTCACTACTATCATCTTCGCTTCCATCCCAGTTCATATCCAACTTTGCACAGATTGCCATTTGGCATTCTTTGGGTAGTGACTTGAACTTGTCATCATCTTGCATGACTTCCTTCTCCACATCATGAAGAACCCTCATAATATTTGGTATGTGTTTCACTACTTCATCCTTTGATACACTACTATCTCCACTAATATTCTTACATACTGTGTCCGCAATTGTTTTGTATTCGATATCATTCAATCCCTGTCCCCTATATGCCCCATTCGTCGCTTGGCCTCTTTTCTTTTTGAAACTATCTACTTCTTCATTACAATCAACCACTGTTGATCCCCAAACATTGCCTTCTTCAGTCTTTTTATCCTTCATTACTTTGTCAATTTCTTCTTTTAATCCTCCTTCTTTTGCAACATTCACCGCAGCGGTCCTGTTCAACATTTTGTAATTATTCCATTCATCTGTTGTTGTTAACAAATCACTGCTACCATCCATTGGTTGCAATAGTACATCATCCTCATTGATATCACACATGTTCATTACATCATTCTCTAAGCAACCAGAAGTAGAAGGTGCCATCGTTTCATCAAATGAATTAAATAATGCATTAACTTGTCCCTCCACGGACAAGTTACTAGCCGCAATTTTGAGGCCCTCACTATGTGCATTATTCGCCAATGTTACAGCATTAAACTCTGTACCCTCCTCTGTTGATGAAGATTCCGCGGCGGGTGCAGGTTCCTGATTAGGTGCTGTAGATGCCGAGGCTGCTACCATATTAACATCTTCTTCTGGTTCGGGTGCCGAGGCTGATACCGCGGAATCATCCATTTGTACATTGGGTGAGGTTGATACTCGTGCAGATCCATCAATACGTGAAGATACTGGTGCCGAGTCTAGTGCCATAACATCATCTTCATCCTCTTGATTGGGTGCCGAGGTTGATATCGCGGCATTTGTGGTAGAGGTTGCAACAGAAGGTTGTTGTTGTGGTACGACTTGAACATCATCTGTGTGTTGATTGGTATTACCACGGTGACTACTCTTCTTATTTCCAGCAGTATTTACACGCTGACGGATAGCTGGATTTGGTAAACTAGTATCCTAATCCCAAAAAGTGTGAGATAATTAATTGTAATAAGAGAAATAAATAACAATACAATATAAACATACCTCTTGATGTGTTGGTTGTTGAGATGTTGGTGGTAATGGTGATGGATCCATACCCCAAGAAGTAAGAGTACTAGTGGGAATCGTTCGTGTAGAATGTACAATACAACTAATCCTCAATTCATAAATGTTATTATTATTTCTGGTGATTGATTCTACCCTTCCATTTTTAAATGTAACATCATGTGTGATGATTACATTGATAGCAGTAGAAGATAAACCACCAAGCGTTCCTATTTCATTACTAGTTATCTTCATACTATTTTTCTTCATTTTGACAATAATGCTAGGAGTTGACCCATCGTTTGTAAAACTAACAAGTGTATGTCCTCTGGCGATTTTACTAAACCATTTAGGAAGATTGTTTTGGTCCAAATCAACATTTGTGTTAAAGGTAGCGATTCTCATATTGCTGCTTCTGTTGTTGTTGCTGTTAATACGAACTTTCCGCTATATCTTTTATACCTACTTGTTACTACGATACTGGTATTCCGCCATGAGCGTGCCAAAAGTAATAACACCCAGGCGTATCCTAACAATAACAAACCCAAACTTCTAATCCGATCTAGCCTGAGTAATTAGGCTGTAAATCGCGAGAGGTTATACAATACTATACCTCTTTTCTTTTATCATATCAGCAACTGTAGATATGTCGTCTGGTAAAATCCCCGATCCAAAAGTTGTCCTTGAAAAGATTTATTATGCCTGTATTGGTGCATCAGCACTAGCCGAGGCCAAGGGTTTAAAAGAAGATAACCCAGAGTATAATAAACTACAAACCGCTTTAATTGCAAAGTTAGTAACAGAGTTACAAAATGCCAAGGCAGGTTATATGGCAAATATTAATCTTCCACTGTATTGCAAAGCATTCCCTAATATGATGAAAGCAATCATAGAGACTGTGGAGCAGTCAAATCTCTGGAAGAATTGGGTTGAAACACCATTGGGTACTCCAACATCCGCTAGTCTAATGGAATGTATTCATCATGTTGGATACATTCAAGGTGATGGGTGGATCGAAGGAGGTAGACCACGCATTGGAGTTACAATTGGGAAACATGCAACATTGCATCAATTACTTTTAACACGTGGATTCCGTAGAACCAATGATGGAAATGCTGTATCAATTAAGTTATTCGATTTAGTAAAGAACAATATCTACGCAATGTCTGCATTTGATATGGCAGCAGATCTAAAAAGAATGCAATTTGCTATTCTTGGGATGACTTCTACATCGTCACACGAGATGCAAATTGCTGCCTTTACAAGAGGTCAAACTCCTCGATCAACAATATCGAGGAAGGTTAAAAAGTCACTTATTAATAAACTCAACAAGGAACATGGTGTTGGGGTGCCAAAAGGTGTCTTTGTTAGTCAAATGACTAATTTGGCAAATTTTGAGAGGAGGCAATTGAATATGGAGGGCGACGAGAAGAAGTCGTCTATAGTTCCCGTATCTGTAGCGTTTCTAGTTGCATTAGCAGGATTTTGGGGTGCCGATGGATCCGTCGGGTTCGGAAAGTGCGGAGGAAGTATGCAGCTTTATCAGGCAAACAAGGAATATCTACTTGCTATTGCAGATATGCTTGAGAAGATCATCCCAGACTTTGGTCGACCAAGATTAGATTCTAACAACCGAGGATCTGGAAATAGTAAAGTATGCCACACCATGATATTCAATACCAAACAGTCGGAGAAACTACTTCTATTAGTTGGGGCATTTGATTTAAATCGGCAGCTGCAGTACCTTGTTACACTTGTCCTTCGGTTGGTTGTGAATAACAGGAATGAAATCACATCATATGATAAAACACGTCAATTCCTCAAGAATTTATTAAAGAAGATCCGCTGGTATTATCCGTCAGATAAGAAGGATTGGGCCGTTCCAGATCCAGTACAAGATCCCATTACAATTGCTAATGGAATTGCTGCGATGAATGCTGCAATGGCGGCACCATGAATGAATATGGTTAGGGAAATTAATGTTTAAGTTTTATAATGGGGGTCTATTAAACTAAAATATTACACATTCAAAAGTAATTGCATATGAATATACTAGTTGAGTAATTATTCAATACTATGCTGAGTATCTATTTCCAACAGACAGTCATTCAATCCCAAAACTATAACTACACCCGCAATATCATCTCTCATTTTGCTGCATTGTATCATTTGCAAAATGATACACCAACCACTTCTCCTTCCCAAAAGATGTCAATATCGACTTATAGAGCGGCCTTACTAAAAGTAGCGCTGATGTCACCCCCAAACCTATTACCTCCGAGCATCACAGCAGTGCAAATCATCTTCTTGTTCTGTCCTAATAGTTGTGCATTGAGCATATCCCAATGAGGAGAAATACCAGCAGCCTCGGTAGCCTTTACAAATCCAACAATATTGGCACCACGGTACACCGCAATAGCATTACTATCCTCCGCCTGTATAAATAATATAATAGAAGAAGAGAACGTAATGAATGTCAAGAATTCACATCGAATAACTAAATCTCCCAAAATGATTTACAAAAGCTCACATTATTGGGCTGACGCCGAAGAGTCAAATTGGTGTTTGGTGGAACTTTGCCATCACGGTATTGACATCCCACCAAGGTGAGCTGTGTAGATGTAGAGGCCATCTTATATAAACAATAGATAGTATAGTTTTTTGATTGTTGAGTTGAAGTTGAAGAAACGAAGGACGAATGAAGAAGAAGAAATAGTGAGGTGGTTTTGCAATTGTACATTGCAATATCATACACATCTATTGAATGCAAACAATAAAGGACAATAGAGACTACCTTATTAGATTGTACTGTACAACGAGCGTAGAATAATATTAGACGCAAGAGTATTGATGATTACTATTCCTCACTCTAAATTTCTCTCTCACTGGATTTGGCGATCAAACGAAAACCGCATCACTATTATTTGGTGATGGCAGCGACCACTTCCTTCCTGTCTACTGAGAAACACTATGCCATTCTACTTTGGATTTGGTATTTCAGTAATGAGCTTTGTTTGTTTATTATTGGCATTAGTTGATAATGTACAGAATGGTGAGGTACCGTTTAATGTTAATGTTAGTGTGAGGATTGCACAATATTTGAGTATTGTTATTGCCTTGTTGATGGAGGAGGGTAAGTTTTGTTTAGTGTTTTTTTTTGTGCATAAGATGTGTTCTTTTTTGTGTGTCTGTCTGTTAGAGTGCATAGATGTGCGTATACCGCGGTTTATACAGAGAACCTTCATACACACATATGTATATTGACAATAATATATTCCCCTTTTATAGAATTACCAACAGGACTATACCTACTACGAAGAATATCACGACCATATTTAGCATCAAAATTCCCAGAGATTAAGTACTCAAGTTTCGTCTGTTCCTGCATATTACGTATTACGATGGGTTACTTATTCTTAATTAATGTGATTATTATATTGGCACAGGCAAGCGGAGTGGTTGATATCTTTTATGATGTTTTGGGTAAGTTTTATATTCTTTTGTTTTATGTGCACATGATGTGTACTTATTTTAGACTTAGACTAACACACTTCTCCTTCCTTTCTCCTTCCCATGATTTCGGTTAATCTTAGCCTTGCAATTCATACAACAGTTAGATGATATTGCATTTGCTTTATGCAAGTTGGATGTATTGGGGAAGAGGTTGCAACGTGCATCCATGACTCCATATTATACAGTTGAATTTCAGGTATGTATGTCAATTGTGTCTCTTAAATGAATAGAAATCTATACTTTATATAGCTCCTTTATATCTAACCCCCGCACATTTGTCTCTATCCTCTCTTCCTTTATTAAACAGAAACAAAAGAATGAAACTATGGCACCACTGAAAAGGAGGATTAAGATTTTCCTCAAGGGTGCTTATTTCGTGAATCTTCTTGCGTTTCTGGCAGCAATGGTCGTAGTTACTGTACGACAGAACAATAATTATTATCAGTGTAAAAGTATTACTGTTAGAAGTAAGTGTACTTTGGGCTTGTGCAGTCTTTATCATTCCTATTTCACTGCATATGTAATCTAATGTTACTACTTTTCACACTCATATCAAAGTTCAAGAGGAAGTGTGGGAGGAGGCGTATGTCAAGTGGCCAGAAGACTCAGTGCAACTTGGCTTAGTGCCAGGTACGGTTAAAGAGATGATGCTTGTCTATAGCTGGTTCAATGGAGTGTATGTTATAGATGGTAGCAGGACCAATGAAGGGCGTCCGATTTATGTCGAGCAGAAGAAAACTGATGGAACCCCTTTCGATGGTGATTCCCCCTTTAGCAAAACTTTCAATACACCCATGAACCGTATTGTGCCGGCCGAGATTAAGTACTGTGATGGACATTGGGTATTCACCCATGAGTACATTAGCAAGAGTAGAGTGGAAGAGTTGGACGAATCAAATTGTAACTGGCTTTTACGTTCACCCGAGACTGATACGTATGATTTCCTTGAAGTTGGTGATGGAAAGTGGGAGATCTGGGCTGGAGTTATTAGTGAGACAACTGTGAGCTCTAAATGCAACTTGTGTGAAAATGACTCAGATTGTAATCTCAATGGAGATTGTAATCTGGATACCGGTAAATGTGAGTGCCATGATCATCTCGGTGATAACATCACGTTCATAGGGACACATTGTGAAGTCAGAGTAAAAGATCAATGCCGTACCATCATCTCAGAGGAGGGCGATAGATGGTCAATCGATGTGGCAAGAAACTATTCTTCTGATTTGTTTGAATCATATAGCCGTCCAACTTACATATACGTTGATGGTCTTCCAGAGGATGTGGAGACTGAATCAGACGATCTTGCATTGTTGTACTCGGGAAATAGATGGTTCACTGTGTTTATGCGGGGAGCACAACGCAGCGATGATGTTGCATATTGGGACTGGCAAACGGCAAATTATCATGCATTCTGGTCAGAGGTATATAAACCTGGAACTACCCTCCTCATAAGTGATCCTACCACATTATCTACACCCGTAGGGGTAGATTTTTACTCTTTAGGCGAACAAGGTCATCAGTACGGTCCATTCGGGGTATTGAATCCGATTCATAATGTCAGCGGTCAAGGAGCTTACCGCTGTGAAGGAATCGAAAGTATTTGTTCCTTCTGCCCAGGCGGTGTCATTGATGACTTTGTTATACCTGGAAGTGATAATGTGACTTGTGGTGTACTCCCTCCATATGCTTCTACATTGGATCCTCAGTCTTCTCAATGTACTGAGGTACAATTGGCAGAGCAGTTTTGTTGCTCAAGTATTATTAATGAAATCTCCGCAGTGAGTAATACTACCTTGGATACAGATACGGGTAATTCTACCGCAACTCCTAGTGGTACGGCATGTCCATTCTGTTTGGACAAATCGATAGACAAAAGCATTACTATTCCAGAATTCGATACAAACTGTGCAGAGTTGGAAGTCTATGCCTCATCATTGAATGTGAATACAGATCCATGTAACGAGATTCTCCCGGCCGAGGCAATTTGTTGTGTTTGAGACAATTCTAAGGACTACTGGTATTGGTATGTACAGAAGAGTGATGTTCGTTGGTAATGGTAGTTTGTACAAGAGAGAGAGAGAGATGTTTGTTGGTTTGGTAGTAGTATTTGATTGATGACTTAATATGTTAGTTTGACTTGTACTTGTAATTGTATCTCCATGTATTGGTGGCGGTGGCTGCATGCGTATGATGAGTTTCTTTTTGTCAAGTTTCAACTCAAGAGACTTAATATAGCGGTGACGATGGCCACATAAATAAGCCAATCAATTGTAAGAAGTGACCTGTATGTGCCACTTCGAGTTCGAGTGTATCAAGTACTCGATCGAAAGAGAGTTGGTCATTGATCTGCCTATCTCATACCATTATTAGCACCAGTAGTATAAATATAAAGAGAGAAATGGATACACTTACACAAAATATGCTTAAGATGAGCATATCATATGCCATGATGAGAGAAGAGGATGATACTTATATACTGCTGCTGTCTCTACTTTTATCATATAAGGTTTGCTTTATGGTCTCTGGGTTAATTTCTACTCACCCAAGAATGAAGTGTCCTTAGGTGTGTCACAAGTCATATCTCATCTCACAAAGTCACAACATGCCCATGAAGTTATCTCAGAAATTGAAAACGCGACACGTCAACGCGATCCCACCTATCAAAACATTGCAAAGAGGCCTTTATTTAATACATCCAGATTGCCTATACGCCGCTAGTAATATCATGTCCTCGGCATCGAATGGTAGTGGATCAAGTAGTGATCTTGATGATGAGTTCCTCAGAGTACTAGATTCACACGGAGAGGAAGAAGATCAGCCTTCTCCTTCGAGCAGTGGCAGTGATGAGAGAAGGGAGGCAACTATTGTACAAACCTTAGTTTCGGCTGCTGCTGGTGGTGGTACCTCCACTAATGATAATACTGCAAATCCAGCTGATGGCGTCCTCGGTTCACATGTACATGATATTGATCAGAGCAGGCTAGCTCATCAATCTAATACGAATGAAGACCATGACTCCGACTCCAGAGATGGAGGGGTAGATGCTTCCTCAATACCATTGCAACAATTATCTACACCTTCTCATGCTTCTACTATATCCCATAATACAACTACTGACGAGGACACGCTTTCCCAGGCTCTTATGAATCAAGTCAGAGAGTACAACAGACTGCATCAAGCCCACATACAACAACAGACATCTGAGACTGCAGGGGCTGATTGTTTGGCAAATGATGACGAGGATAGATTAAATCATCATACTCACACTGATCATGATATTCAAACGAGCCTTCGAGACTTAATTATACAATCATCTGAACATAAAAGTGATACCAATACTATTGGACGAGCTGCTCATGATTCAGACTCAGAAGTAGAAGGAAACAGAGACAGAAACAGAAGTGTAGACATAGATCAGGAAATACTTAATACGCAAGAGCGTGAATATGAAAGACTACAACAAAGAAGGCTACAAAGTGAACAGGAAATGGAAAGTCAAGCAAATACTCGGCAACTTTCATTTGACCGCTTATTCCCAATGTGTCATATTGAAGATGAAATGGGGCGAAGGCGAAGGGGTAGATTTGTCCAAAACTTTCATCTCGCTACCTCTACCCAAACAGATGTCAATACATATCGTATGGTATGTGCTAGTTGTAGTGCCAATCTATATACATCTCCAACAGCAGTGCTATCCTTCTGTCCAATCTGTAGGAGCACTACCACCACCATCCAAGAAGGAAAGACGCCTGAATGAGAATTAGCATGCTTGAGAGATATGTATCATACTTATGTCAATTCACCCTTGATTGGATGTTTATCATTGAAATGAATCTCAACTGTATATTGAATCTTTGTTTTTGCATACTTAAATTATCATATAGAATGATTAAGCGTTAGTGAACCTTATTATTACTCTATTCTATTCATATCTCTACTAAATCTCTATCTCTCTACTCGTGTACAACATAATCTCTTACATGATCACAGCAATGGACGCTCTTCTTGAGATCGAACTCTTGGGAGGGATATCTGATGTGTCAATGGCTTGTGCTGGTATGAATCTTCTGATGAATTAGTATCCTCTGCCGCCTCTTCGTTCCTTGTACAGGATGTACTTGCTTTGGTATCATCATCACCAGAACCTGAAATGTACCCCCAAAGAATGGTAATCATAATAGGTGAAAAGATTGTAGACAGTCCAATTATCATCCACATTGTTTTGCTATGTCTAACCTCCCCTTCCTCTAAATGTTCTGGACAATACTGTTGGAGTAATACACCACTTAAGAACCCGACGGGTAATTTGGCTAGGAATAAAGGGGCCGAGCTCAAGGCTAATGTAGAAAGCCCAGGTATAGTTAGCCAAGATACATGTTAAAGAAGAGGACAAGATACAACAACATACACATTTATACAACCACTTACCCATGTAGGTACCCTCCCTTCCCTCTTGTGCAACTGACATGGTATAATCATACAGCCGTGGTGACCATATAGCCTCTCCGATAGATAATGCAATCACAAATAGTACACAAGATGGAATACTCGTCCATATTGCCAAGAAGAAGACACTTAGTGCACTAATATATGTACCATAATGTATCATTATCAATGGATCTACTGATGTCGTTGCAGCTGTTATAATTGGTACCAGTATAATGATTAGGAATGGATTGATGGCATATACTTTGCCTTTGGGTGTAACGGCACCGAATTCCCTAATCATATACTTGGGAAGGGTGCCATCTAAATGACGAAAGACCATTCTAACATTAAGTGTTAGTAGACAGACAAGTAGAAATCTACGAAAGTTTGGTTCTCGTATTGTTTCTGATATGATTTGATACGGAGATCCCTTCTCGGGTGTAAAGTTTGATATATTCTTGTTAACTGCTGTTGAATTGTTATTGACTGTATGTGGTTTGGGAGAGTCTTTTGTATTCTCATCAACTTTAATCTCTCGTATACTAAATGCTACAAAGATTGCAATAAAGTTGGCCACTATTCCTGATAATATGATTGCTCTGTTGGATGTCATGGCCCATGTTGAGGTGGTTGAATTCGTATAATCTACATCTGCTACTATCCCATTATCTGATTCTTTATCATTGTAATAAACAGTCAAGGCATCGACCAACGGACCGGCAATTAATGCTCCGATATTCATAACAACATAGAATAAACCAAATGCAAATACTCTATTCTCATTGGTAGTATATCTTCGTATACCGACAGTTAATACCGGAATACCCAAACAATTACTAAATGGTAATGTAACTAATAGACTAAACATTAATATTGCTTTGGATGTTGTTGTGAATATAACTACTCGACTAATGAAACTAAATACGAATCCAATACGTAGACATTTGGCTACACCAAGATTATCTATAATCTACATGAGAAGGTTATATAGCATTTGGGCATATATAGACATTGCAAAAAGATGAAAGTGAGCATAAGTTATGAGTAGACTTGAGCGTCACACACCTCTTGCATATACTCACCGTCCCCGTAAATAGACCGAATATAGTAATTAATGCACCCCATGCCCCATATATTGTGCCTTTATAGAAGCAGGGATGCATACCATAGTGAGCATAAAGAAATCGGTGCACCATACATTGCAATTATTCTAATAATTGCAAGATGACAGATACTTACCAGCCACAACATCATCCATGCCAAATTCATCACTTAAAAATAGTGTAAATATTAATGCAAATGAAAAGTAGCTATATGAATCTAAAAACTTTAATATATATGTCTTGTATAATTCACTTGGTGATGATGAGAGGGAGTAGAATCCTAATGTTACTTTTTGATATTGATTTTGTAGATATGTCATGATACTTGAGTAGAAGAACTAACGACTCTAAAGTCTATACCTCTTATTACACTCTATTATATACCATTACTTCTTCCCTCGATGTATATCCTCCCTTTATTCCGTCCTCTATTGCAACCAATTGCAATTCTGATCATTTATTTACAAATAGTTTTTTCATGCTGAAAACTCCTTTATTTTCCGTCACCGTACATACCAATTGAAAGAGTATTGGGCAGCAGTAAGAAATAGCAAATCCAATGATATGGAGGAGAGGTGAGAGGACCGTCAGTCGTCAGCTTTTAATTCCAGCTAGGTAGTAGTGTGCTTCTTCATATCTAATATTGGAGGTAGTCAAGCGGTATCCTAGTGAAAGGGCTGAAGAGATTTATTAGAGAACGTATTGTTAGTTGCAAGAGTTGTACTATTGTCTCTCTTCTTTTGCCATCGGTGTTTGGCGGTACAAAGATAGTATATCCATGTGTGCCAATTGCGGCAAGGGTGAAGAAGAAAGTGTCAACCTGAAAATATGCGAGAAGTGTAAGATGGTGAAGTACTGTAGCGATTCTTGCAAGGAGGCACACCGTGAGCAACACGAAAACATATGCAAAGAGATTTACGATGATGCACTATTCAAGGATCATCCTCCTCGGGATGATTGTCCAATTTGCCTCATCCCCTTGCCGGGTGTTGAATTAGTAGGTTTCGAAACATGCTGTGGGAAACATATATGCAGTGGCTGTATTCTTGAGATTTGTGCAAGTGATAAAAAATCTGGAGGTAATCAACAAGAGAAATGCCCATATTGTAGGGAGCGTGATTCACGTACAGATAAACAAGCAATCAAGAGATTGAAGAAGCTCATGAAGGCTGGTAATGGGGAAGCATTTAATGTGTTAGCTATGGATTACGAAAATGGCACGTGTGGTATGCCACAAGATTATCACAAGGCAAATGAGTTATTTCTCCGAGGTGGGGAGCTTGGATGTGCTATGGCATATCACAATTTGGGTAATTCCTATCAATATGGCACTGGTGTGGAAGTAGATAAGGTGAAAGCTAAACATTACTTTGAACTTGCGGCTATGAACGGGTGCATCTATGCAAGGCATAATCTTGGCTTTATCGAACTTGATGGTGGTAATAATGACCGAGCATACAGGCACTTTATCATTTCGGCGAGGGATGGGGATAAGAATTCGTTAGGTGAAGTTATGAAAGGGTATAAAAAGGGATTAGTTACAAAAGATGATTATGCAAGTACTTTACGTGCCTATCAAAAGCGGCAAGATGAGATGAAGAGTGCCGCAAGGGATAAGATGGCTGCGCATGTCGAAGGCGTTCCTACCAAACCCTGGAAAGGTGGTATATTATACTGACATGGTGGGGCTAGATATAATATAGAGAACTATTTGTGACAATGATCACCACTTATACTCTATACGTTGTTGTTCCAGGGGAGATCTTGGGAAATGAACACATGATATGTACCAAATCAAATCTTCCTTGTTGAATTAGTAGGTGCAAGCAGATGATAGTATAATAGTACAAGTAAGACATGATTAGGTTTGTTTTGGAATGCCTCCTTATGCTGTTTGACTTAGTTAAATTATCTTTTGTGGTTGTGTTGTGCTCTTAAAACGGCACCCAACCTACTTAATCATTACAATAGTAGTTCAAACTAATAACTAATAATCGTATGCACCATTTAAGGCAGCAAGAACTGCACCGGCATCATTATCCCAAGGCTTCACTCCCTGTTTTAAAAGATCTTCAACGTCTGCACCACTGAATCCATTACACGAACCGAATAAATAATCATCATCTTCTTCGTCTTCCTCATAATCGAATTCCAACCTCTCTTCAGAGGTGGGACACCTTCCCCTGTTTTTCAGTGGCAGAGTGGTGAATTGCCTTGTTAACATCCATTCAGGCCTAGGATCCAAGAGATGATCTTGCACTGCCTTCATAAACTTGAATGCACGATCCTCATATACCCTTTCCATATTTTCAAATGACACTCATGAACTGGTTCTTTAACCCCTTCTCCCTTCCCAAATTGACTTCTCATCCTTTCCATATTCATCATCATCATTCCTTGTTCTAGATTAAGTAATGGTGGGTGTTCTACTCCAACTCTACGGAAGGTATCGTGAAAGATACAGTTCAATGCCTGGATTAATTCAATACATGATCCAGTAGTTGACATTTCCTTTGATAGTTTGTCCAATTGATACTTGTGCATCTTTGTATCCTTCTCATACTCTTTCCAATAGTTGATAAGCTGATCTGGCGTATCATAGGCAAGATGATTTGCCCATTCCATCCATTCAAAGTATGTTCCCATGCAAATACCCACCCCAAACGGATCTCTAACTGTACGCCATATATGTTCAAGTGCATCATCTAATGCCTCCTCGGACCCCTTCGGATGCTGTGTGGCGACTTTGTCTTCATCTTTATCAATTGATGCTTTTGCTAACTCATCGCTTAATCCATCGTCATATCCACCACTACGCCTTTGTTCGGTAGGAGCTAACTTCTTGTCATATACTGTCCATTCAATACCAAAATTTTTATCGCCTTTATCACCGCCGCTACTACTCGGCGGCTTCTTGTTGCTTTTGGATTTAGGGTTACGACGCTTGCTCTTCTTTCCCATGATATAAGATCGGAAGCTCTACTAATAATATAGATTGTACTATATCTAAACCAATGAGAAGGGTGCACCGTATTGTTTTTTTTAATATCCCGACAGATGTATACGATATGACGACTTAAGTAGAAAACTAACGACTCAACGCCCGAAACACACTATCTCCTTATCGACTATATACTTCTTCCCTCGATGTATTCCTCCCTCATATATAATCCCGTCGCCTCTATCGTCTAATGCAAAATATTTATCGACCTCATTTTTAACAACAGTTTTCATGCTGAAAACTTCTTTAAACTCCGTCACCGTGCACACCAATTGAAAGAGTAAGGCCGGTGACTTCTAGAATGATGTGAGTACAGCAGTAAGAAGAATAGCTACCAAGCCATGTCCTTACCACGCCTTACTTAACCACTGCGGATGATCGATGAGAAGAAGAATCAATGCTGAAGCGGTATCCTTCAGCCGGGTGGCCATGCTCAACACACCCCATCCGGTACTCAAGGGTTAATCTTAGGGTTAATTTGAGACGCCGTGAAAAACACTCTTTTATTTTTATTTGCTAAGTTGGAAATTCTTTCATATATAACCATATACGAAAATGTTGCAACACAAAGAATCATTTTCATATGTATAGATATACGAAACTTTTTATTGCATATGTATAGATATATGAATTTCATATATGTACACATAAGACAATTTGAGTTTCATATGTCTTGATATATGCAACAATATGCAATGATATTCTGCGTTTTTTTCATATGTGTAGATATATGAAATTTCATATGTATACATATATGATAATATTTCATATATATACATTTATGCAATATTTTCAGACTTAGAGAAATAAAAAAAGCAAATCAATCCATAACATCAGACATCAGCAAGACACGCATCTGCTTTTGGGGAGCGTCTCACATTAACCCTAATATTAACCCCTGAGTGCCGGTTGGGGTGTGTTGACCACCCCTCCAGAAAATTTCTTCTCAATAAATTGCAAAGTAGCAAACACGCAGGAAGACGATAAGCAGTATATTGATAACATTGCAGCGAAGATGGCAAATCAATTTATTCAAAGGGTAGCAAATTATCTTGCTAATGTAAGTTATGTATGTGTTTGATCGGCGGCGGCGGTATTCTAGAGAGCTAGAGAGAGTATTCGAGAATAAGAGGATGACAATTTTGTTCTTTGCATTGTGTTTTTGCAATGCATATCTAATTTATACTCATTGTACGTATACATACTTCTCTTCCACCCAATACAATAACAATACAAACATCATAATACAACAGGAGGTATTTATAAAAGGATTAGCAGAATCAAAGACATTTCAAAGAGTTGCCGTACATACCGATCGACATATACAAAAGTACAAAAAGGTGCGTTTTGTATTGTTTTATGTGTTTTGAATTCATGTGTTCAATATCAAAAGTCTCGGCGGGTATATCATATGTACTAACATATATGTTATAATCACACCTTTCTTTCATCTTTACAAACAACAATGGTAACGCGCATATACTTCCAGGAGGGATTAGAAACTGTTAATTCACATATAGATGAATTACATAAACAAGCTACAAAAGCTGCTTATTCTACAAGTAGTAGTAGTACGAGTGGTGCAAGTAGTAGTGGAGGTGGATTAAAGCCACCGATAAAACCACAGGAGGGTATAGCGGGATTCTTTCAAGCAATGGGGAAGGTGATAAGGAGAGATTTGGGTATTAAATGATAATAAGAAATTAGTACAGAGATAGTAGCATTCGGGATTTAGATGATTGATGTGAAGTGGAGATATGATAGGTATGGAAGTTTGTATAGTAGATTGGGTGGTGTATGTAGTAGTATGGGGTTTTGCTTAAAGTGGGGATCGATCCTATTCTCCACTGGGGGAATCGGGAAGTAAGCAGAGCATTCAGATATTAACATAAGAGATAGACAATTCAAAAACAGTTTCTATAATACAATTATAAGTTTACTATTGATTGATTAAGATTTCAATTAAGATTAGAGTATTAATAAGTTCACTAATGCTTAATCATTCTATGTGATAATGTACTTATGCAAAAACAAAGATTCAATATACAGTAAAGATTCATTTCAATGATACACATCCGATTAAGGGTGGGACAAAACTAACACGATATGGTATACCCGGTTAAGCATGCTTCTCAGCATTCATCCTTCTTGGATGGTAGTAGTAATGTTTTTACAGGTTGGACAGAAGGATAGCACTGCTGTTGAAGCTGTATATAGATTGGCACTACAACTAGCACATACCATACGATATGTATTGACATCTGTTTGGGTAGAGGTAGAGAGATGAAAGTTTTGGACAAATCTACCCCTTCGCCTTCGCCCCATTTCATCTTCAATATGACACATTGGAAATAAACGGTCAAATGCATGCTTCCAATGAGCTTGTCTTTCCATTTCCTGTTCATGTTGTTGTCTTCTTTGTTGTAGTCTTTCATATTCACGCTCTTGTGCATTAAGTATGTCCTGATCTATGTCTACACTTCTTTCTCTGTTTCTGTTTCCTTCTACTTCTGAGTCTGAATCATGAGCAGCTCGTCCAATAGTATTGGTATCACTTTTATGTTCAGATGATTGTATAATTAAGTCTCGAAGGCTCGTTTGAATATCATGATCAGTATAAGTATGCGCTGATCTATTCTCATGATCATTAGCCTCCATGATACGCTCAGCCCCAGCAGTCTCAGATGTCTGTATGTGGGCTTGATGCAGTCTGTTGTACTCTCTGACTTGATTCATAAGAGCTTGGGAAAGCGTGTCCTCGTCAGTTGTACGTGATGTAGTAGAAGCATGAGAAGGTGTAGCTTGTTGCAATGGCATCGAGGAGGCATCTACCCCTCCATCTCTGTAGTCGGAGTTGCCATGGTCATCATTCGTATTAGATTGATGAGCTAGCCTGCTTTGTTCAATATCATGTACATTTGAACTTGAACTGTCAGTAGCTGTAGCATTATCAGTAGAGGTACCACCACCTACAGCAGCTGAGACCAGGTTTTGTACGATGGTAGTCTCCCTTCTCTCATCACTGCTCGAAGGAGAAGGCTGATCTTCTGAGTCCTCCTCCTCTTCTCGCTGTTGTGAATCTAGTACTCTGAGGAACTCATCATCAAGATCACTACTGGATCCACTACCACCAGGAGCAGGTGCCGAGGACATGATATTACTAGCGGCGTAGGCAATAGGCTGGAATGAGTGGCTATTAGTCTATTGCAATTGCAGTAATTTTGTCTCAGAATTAACCTGTCCTCAAAAACTGCATAGGTATGTTGTGGCCTTGTGAGTAGAGATGTGTTTTTGTGAGTGACTTTATTCTTGCTTTAAAACATCTAATTCAAGTGTTTCAATAAGTAAGTGTGTCGTATTAGCTTGTACTTTAGTAGCGGTGAGATAGACCATAAGGTTAATTGCATAAACCTTATTTTAGTGGAAGTAGTGTTCATGCACGAAGCAGCCTACTTAAACATAAGTGCAGCCAGTCCTCATATCATATGTATTAACGAATACCTTTCGTTTTTATGTCATGTGTAATCAAGGAAACAAAGTGGTCACTCGATATCATGAGCAAGCAAGGAAACATTCATATTCATATCGTATAGTCATAGTATCTTTAAATCAATCTATATGGAACCATGACACAAGATATGACACTAGTGTTGGTGAGCAGCAAATATGCTCTGGAGTCTGGCTCGATTCTAAGAGACCTTACACTTTCAGTCTGGTATCTGTTAGTCTAAAGCTATTTCATACGGTGGCTCTAGGATCTGCTTCTAAACTGTTTTATCTTAGATGGCACTTCAGAAGAATGAAGAAGATGGACTGATGGTAAGTATATGTTTGTTGGCAAGAGCATGGACAGTATAAACAAATGAAGACTGAAGTGTCGAGCTTACTATACTCTGGTTTCATCAGGGGAGATTGGACTCATTGGCATCTGTTGATGAGCAGCAGTGGTAGCAAAGGCAAAGTCTTGTGATAACATTGGATTTGGATTATAGTTGTATGCAAGGTGCATATGTTGAGAAGCAAAAGTCTCATACATCTGCGGGCAAACTTCATGCATAAGCATAGGAGCCATCGGAAGAGTTTGGATAGGTTGTATGAACATTTGTATGGGCTGAGGATCAGCGACAGGAGCTAGATGCAAAGGTGCCGGTAGTGCCAAACCACTGCCGCCGCCACCGACATTCATCGTGTTGTGAACTCCTCCGCCGACTTGTCCAGTGGGGACTAAACTAGCACCTTAGATAGTTGATAACACAATGGAGAGATGTATTAGATGACACGAACACCTAATATACATTAAGAAGCATGACTAAACAACAAAGAAGAAGACACACACGACGTACCCAAATAGTTGTGCATGTCTTGAGGTGAAATAGGATACACCCAACGAAACGATCGTGCTTCACTACCCGCATTCTTCTTCTGAATGACACCAATTGATTGTAATACGTTGGCAATGTCATACAACCGACGACACTTCTGCTTCATTGCCTTTTGCCTATCTGCCTGTTCAGCGGCGGTGAATGGCATGATTTCCTCAGCAGCATCTGTTATGGCAATCTCTGTTCGTCCAGATACGAGAAAGATTTGGATGAGTCGTTGAGCCGTCTGGGTCATACCCTTCATCTTTCCTCCGTTAGCGATGCTCGATGAAACATCCAAAGCTTTGGCAGCTTCTTCTTCCAATCCTGATCGTTGTAACTCGGCAAACCAACGTGGTAATCCCTCCTTGCCATTCCAACGATATGTATTCTTCTTCACACGACATACTACGTCAATAGCTTCTAATACATTGACAATATCATAGATACGTCTACGCTTGACACCTAAATGCTCCGTGAGCTGACAAATCTCAACAGTCGTGCCAGTATTATCACGAGTGGGTGGCGGAGCATTCTTGAACAGTTCGAGGAAGTTGCTACAAAGTGCACTTAAGGACTTTGTTGGTTGAGAAGATGCCGGCTGACCCTTGGCCGATTCATCAATCTGTAATTGAGGAGGTGCCATGATCAACGGGCAAGGTAGAGGATCGGGCATTGACGTAGCAGACTCTTCCTCCTTCGGTGGTGATGCTACTTCTTCTGACTTGACGGGTGCTTGTAAACGTTTCGAACGACGTACTACGGGTTGTTCTACTACTTCTGTCTTGACCTTCTTGTTTGGCGGCGGAGAGGACGATGGTTCAGCCTCCTTTGATGCCGCAGATTCGTTGAATTCATTTGTTAGTGGATGATCATTCGTTTCACCCAATAAGTATTCGTAATCATTTGTTGAATAAACTTCGTGTGGATTGAGTTCTTCGTCAGTCATTGTTATTGGTTTGTGTGGCGTGGTAGTAGATGTAATGATTATTGTTTGCGGTTGTGTATTTGATTAGTTTGTCATTATTGGTTTGTTGATTCTATTTGTTGAAAAAGTGAGCCTCTCGATGTATGTACCTACATACTGCTTAACTTTCATATACGGACTCTTATCTCTCTTTTTACTTCCGAGAAGCAATAACACCGTAATTAGACGCCAATGATACCAGATACCCGTGCCTAATCAATAATCATTGCCATATAAGAATGCCTCACCGACCGCTGTATCTGAATCCAGATGCTATCACTCGGCAGCCCTGTCTCATGTTTATAAGGGGTGTTGAACACCACAAGAAGGCAGTCACTGATAGCCTTGAACCGATCAACTACTTACCAGCAGCAGCTATACCGGAGCGTTTATCCCATCCCAACTTTGTTAATGGATGTGTAACTTTATATACATGACCACCAAGTACTACCGTTCCATCTCCTCGTTGATGATATTGTTTCACCAATTCCTTAACATCTGGTAATGGTGTAGGGCGATTTAACATTGATTGACGCACTTCCTCCTCCTCATCACCATCTTCTACCGGTGGTGGCGGAACTATACTCGATAGTAAACACTGCACAACATGTCTTCCAATACCCAAACTAGCAGTTAATCCCGTACTACGTATACCACCCACGGTAATAAAGTTAGATTTGGTATGTAACTGTAATTGATAATCACGTTTGGTAGTTCCTGGACGTATACCTACATATTGACCGATTAATTGTTTGTTATTAAACGTGTGTCCTAATATACGTGAGGCATGCGATGTTAGTTCATTTGCAACATTTAAGTCTATTGTATCATCTGTTCGTGATGATTGATCTTGAGCTGTAGGCCCAACGACGATTTGATCATATAATGTTGAATAGACGAAGATGCCTTTCGTGAATTGAGAAGGCACTGGTTGTATTGGACGTGTTGGTATATCATCTGGAGGCGCTGCAAAGATTGCATATTGACCTCTCCTTGGCCGTGCCTCAAAAGTAGGTCGAGGTAGTAGTGAGGTGTTATCATCCTCACTACTACCTGCTGATGATGCTTGTGATTGTACCAAATCTGAATCAATACCAGCTGCATTAATGACACATCTAGCTGTAAATGTAACAGTTGTATCCTTTTCATCCTCCTCACTCGATGTTGCTTTTCTAGTAACAATGGTCCACAATCCACTCTCCTCATCAAAAGTAGACTCCTCCATAATAACTCGTCTACCAGTATAAATCACATCATCGTCTTCTCCACAATCATGCCTACTCTTCTTCTTTCTCTTTGCATTATGAATCTCTCTAGAATGAGTAGCAAATGCCAAAGGGAATAACCAAGGATCAACAACTGTCTCGCCTGGGATATGAACTGCACCTCTACATTCTGTTGATAATGATGGTTCTATCTTTGATATTGATTTTGATGATAGGAAGGTTGCATCGGTATCTCCTGCAATATGTGATTCATGTAATGCTTGTTGCAATCTATCTCTGCTAATCTTCTCCTCGTCGTCTAACAAACCATCAAACTTCTTCTCATCTACTCTACTGTCATTAGTATCCTCATCCCAAGGCCATAAGCATACCAAACTACCACATTCTCTCATCGGTACATTAAACTTTACACAAAATTCTCTAACTCGAGATATAGAATCACGTATCAATGCTCTTTCCAAACTATTACTTGGTGCATCAACTCCTGTACATAATATACCCGAATTACGACCTGATGCTTTGTCTAGTAGATGTAAGTTTTGTTCAATTAATATTGTATTGTAGTTTGATAATAGGGAGGAGTGGAGGATTGATAGGCCGATTACTCCCCCTCCTATTATTATTGCATCGTATATCATTATGTCGTATTGTGTTTATGGTGTAGTGAGTATGTTGTTTGTTGTGTATTGCAATTATGAGAGTATAATATGATGATATTATCTCGCCAAAACAATCGATGGCAAATCAGTCTATAAATATCAATAATGTAGATTCAAAGGAAATGCTATTCAGAGTCGGCTTTGTTGTCTTCTTCGGCCTCCTTCATTATTCTTTGTGATATGCATGCGCCATGCCAACTCACTATCACTTACGATAGTTTTCATGCGCTTTGGATTATGAAATCTCCTTCTTAGCATTCCACATGTAAGCATTTCAGCAAAGTTCAACTCTCATAAAAATGAAATTGAACGTAAGATGTGCACCTAATAGTATTGATAGCAATAAAAGCGTTTAGTATACCATCAGTACTATTACTACATCTCTATTTAACACACTTTCGACCGGCAGTGGTTTGGTGGCGGTTATCATAGTCTTAGTGAGAACCAGAGTCGATTCTACCAAAAATATTTTTTGTGCATCATCATATGCCTAACAGCTGATTGTTGTATATCTCAACTATATATCAACAATCTGTATACCATAAAGAACGCAAGAACTAAATATAATAATCTTATGTTCAACGGCATTAATTGCAATCACTCTGCGTTTTAGAGACACATATTGAGATTTAGTATTGCAAAGGATTACACTTACACGATCCTCAACCATAAACTTTC
>Ga0214479_100101_pt1 | contig 50688 bp, 44 predicted proteins | sample M1_20Mar14CPVII9_5_FD_165054 | JGI IMG/M metagenome (GOLD analysis project Ga0214479, IMG submission 165054) | Marine eukaryotic communities from Monterey Bay, California, United States - M1_20Mar14CPVII9sort6BwellE14 | ecosystem: Environmental > Aquatic > Marine > Unclassified | place: USA... | reverse complement strand
TAGTGAAGTGTAGGTTGCTACACCATTGAAGAACCGACAACTCTTTTGGTTCGGATAATGGTCTTTCAAACTGAACGATACCCTCCATAAGAAGAAAGAACTGGCCATCACGCCGAGCTTTAACATAGTTATCAAACACCGATCCGCCTTTCATGTTATATCCAGGCTTGGGAAGTTCATCTTTCAGTCCAAGATCCTGGATAAGCATTATCGATTCATCATCGGGTGTCGTTGTCTGTGCGGCGGCAGCGCTGATACTGATACCGACGAGGGTGGCGAAGGTAGTGGAGAGTTTCATATTGCTGCTTAGTATTGATATGAAGAGGAAGGTATGCATAGTATTGATGGTAGGTTGTTGTTGTCACAAAGGCCTCCACAAGAGATGAGATAGGTGAAATGAGTATACCCGATTTTGGGTATACTTTTGGTCTTGAGTATACTTTTTGGTCTTGAGTATACCTCTTTTATTCTTGAGTATACCTCGAACCGCCTTTCTTCTACTGCCTTTTCTCTTCTACACAATCCATCAACTTTCTAAACATCTCTTCGGTGGTAAGTATATTATGTTATATGAGGATAGGATAATGTTTCTAGGACTATTTTTTACGTAGAATCCAATGGTGTACACGATATTAGTCGAAAAATATGAGAACCATATGATTATTGTGCTCAAACATTGGACATACAATTGCAAAAATTAACAAAATCAACAACGATGTACATCATATACAACTTCAACCATAAAGAGTATTACTGCATATTCAAGCGCATAATTGTCATCAATAATATATATGGCGACTATTATACAAGTCTAATTGATGATATAGCAATATTAGTGAGAGAGTATATAGTTCATACAATTTCATTGATGTGAATTTGTTGTTTAGGTATTCTTTTTGGTATACTCGAACTAGTTGATGTTACTCCGCCGCTAAATCGAGTACTACTGCGGTTCAAAGCACAGTTTAGTTGCAATTGATATGTATTGCAATATTTGTGCAAGTTTCAGCGGCAAAAATGATGCAGAAGAGATGCTACAACATGCCTCTTAACACTACGATTATTTTAACTTTGAGATTTCGGTATCCTCTGGTATACTCAAACAAGATATCATTACTCCGCCGCTACAACGAGTACTACTACAGTTTTAAGGACAATATAGTCGCCAGTGATACCAACCACAACTCTCACATAACCGGTAGCATCCAAAACGCCGTACAAGCGACGATAGACTAGATATCATATCAACTATGAGATATCGGAAAAGTTGGTTTCTCACGAGCAAAAGTTTGCAATCAAAATGGTATATCTCAGCGGCTATATTGGATATCCGTACCGTTTCAAGTACAGGAGAGTCATTGGTGGTATCACTGGTGAATATCCTGTAACCGGTAGCATCCAAAACGCCGTACATGCGACGATAGAGCACATCTCATATCGTCTATGAGTTTGCAGTTTTCAGATTTCGAATCTCCGACAGCAAAACTTAGGCAATCAAAACGGTATATCTTAGCGGCTATCTCGTCTATACATACCATTTCAAGTGCATGATAGTTGTTAGTAATACCAATAGTATTTGTACCGCAATTGTTGGCGCCGAAATGATAGTACAAGTGGTGATGTTATATATATCTTAACAACAATGAGCATACATATTGGCTGAAAATTTGTTTGCAAGCACTGACATATGTGTTGATCTATATCACCTAAGTTCATCTAACCATTTCATTACTTTCTATTCATACACTTAGTAAATCAAGCATGTCAAACTCCAATAATAATAATGGCCGCGGGAACGAAGGTAATGATGGCGCTCGTTCTAATCTCTCCGATATAGAAAGAATCGTTCTAGGCATTGCCGACACTGTACTTGGTTATGTGTCTCGAGATCCTCCTGCTACTCATAACAACATAGCTGATGTATTGCAACGAGCAGTAGCAAGTAGACATTCACATGAATCTTTGAATAATCTTCAAGAAATACTTAATGGCACATCCAACACATCTGCCTCTTCTACTTCTGCAAACCAATCATCCACCACAACAACAGATAGAGAAACACCTCCGGCTCGAAGTACAACTAATCTTTCGACTGACGGTAGTAGAAAAGTTCAATTCAATGATACTGAGGCAGACAGTGCCAAGAAACAACGCCGTGGTAAGCGTGATAAATCCCCAATGCCAAGTCCGTCAAGAAAAGAAGTTACTACAATACGATCCAATGATGATGTCATACTTCATGACTTCTCTGAGGAAGATCGTTTCCCACAAGGAGAACGCTGTTATGATGTAAATGATCCATCATTCAACACTTCGTGGTGTATGATGATGTACACAAACAAGCCACAAAAGGATGTGAATAAATATTATCTGACATGTGTTGGTATGTACGAATGTTCAGTGGAAGGATGCATGTATAAAGTCAATCCAGTTCTTCCAAGGAAGAGAAGAAAATCTGCCGTCCCCGATCCACCGAGGACGAACAAAGGCAAATGTCTAGTTCATAAGGACACGAGTCTAGTCCATGTTCCATGTGATGCTGGAGCAACTATTGTTAGAGAGAAAGATAATCCTCAGAAAACATCTGTTAACCACTACGGCACACATAAACATCAACGTCCACATGAGAAGGTATCAAAGAAGGCCAAAGCTCGCCTAGCTGACATAGTTGCAATCAACAGTGAAGCTACACCTTCTCAGATCTTGCAAGGTACACCAACCAGAGAACCGTCAAGAGATTTGCATCCATCTTTGAACAATCTCAATCGTCTAACGTATGAAATAAACAAGATCAAGTCCGGATCTTCCGATGAGAAAACACTAAAGGAGTTGGTCTCTTGGGAGAAAGAACAAGGTGTGAAGTTTATCAGAAGAGCAAGACTAGACCCCGACGATGCTGCTATTGTGATGCAGTTCCCGGAGATGGTAGAGATTGCAAAAGCAAATATAAGCTATGCCTTTGAAACAGATTTCAATAACCCTAACAAGAGATTATATGCGTTTTGTTGTTTCCTACTCACTCTTCTGGCGGTGGTATCCTCGCCAACGATGTGAGCAACGAGTTGAGCTCGATATAATATGTAAGCTTGCTATCATCATAACATCCATATGATCATCCATAGATCAAGATCATTCAGCTGTTATTATTCTACTACTTCATCTTTTATCATCGCTGTTATTCTCGTCGTCAGCATAGCAATAACGAGTAGGGTATCCTATGCTTTTGTTTATCTTCCATCATCGATGAGCAATCACCAATCTTTGCAAATGATCGATGATAATAGTATACTAAGTGCTATGAGAGAATCTATGAAGCCCCTTCATACCAATAATCTAGAAGGAGTAGATGATAATAAGAATGATTCAAATGATCAAGAAGATATCAATTTGCCAAAAAGAAGAGGACGGCCGGGCATTGTTGTTTTCAGCGGAGGGACAGCATTTAATGCTGCCTCGGCTGAGATGGCCTCAAGAGTTATTAATAGCAGCAACAACTTGGATAGCAGTGAAGCAGGTTTATCAAGATCGAATAGTATGAGTAGTCTATTTGATTTGATGGCCTCTGGTAGTATGATAGCAGAAGATAACAGTAATCAAAATATCAATCAGCAGCAAAGAAATGGAGGAGGAACTAAAGTATGGCATATCCTGCCAGTTACCGATGATGGTGGTAAGTATCTAGTATGTATTTCATAAATACTTATATGATATAGTATACAGTCATCTCATAACGTTTCTTCTCTTCTAGGTTCCACTGCTGAGATTGTTAGGATACTCGGAGGACCAGCCGTGGGAGATATACGTTCTAGATTATTACGATTAGCACCCGGAACTACGAGAGAGGCAAGAGCTGTACGAAGATTGTTGGGTCATAGATTGGTCAGTAATGTAGAAGATACTGATGATGATGATATAGACGAGGCCACAACTAGTAGAATGGCACGAGAAGAATGGCTTGATATATTAGATGGAGGGCAAGAGTCATATCATCAATCTACGACAAGAAATGATAAAGATGAACAGAGCTATGAGCATCCCTTATGGAAGGATGTCTCTGCTCCATATCGATCGGTGAGTTGATGAAATGTTTGTTTCTATATCACAACACATTCTGTAAAAGTTACAAACCTTACATCCATCCTTATTCTATACCAAATTGCCATCCAGATCATACGAGCATATCTTGTGCACTTTCATACCCAAGTCTTACAAAGACATAACGGTATACGACAATCACAATCACAACCAGCATTTAACTTTCGAGGGGGATCGATAGGCAACTTCTTCTTTGCAGGAGCACGAATATTCTTTGGTAGTTTACCAGCCGCCATCTTTCTATTCTCCAAAGTTGCCGGCATACCATCGGGATCGAGAGTTGTGCCTGCGGTATTGACAGAAGATAGACTTGTGTTGGGTGCAGAGCTGAAAGATGGAATGAGGATACGAGGACAGTTTAATATATCTCATCCACGTCCTAAACTATCAAAAGATACAAAAGATACGACACAACATGAGAATGAACATAGACAAGTGATCAAAAAGTCATCTGAGGTGTCTTCCCTTCATGCCTCGCCCATACACAGAATATCTTATCTACTAAATGATCCAACTTGGAAGAAGAGCAATCAACAACACACACAATCAAGTAGTACACAACAACAGCAATGGAGTAGTCGGAATGAAATCACACCAGAGCCCAATCCACAAGTACTCGATGCAATCTCGAATGCAAATTGTATCGTATATGGCTGTGGAAGTCTGTTCACATCAGTTTTGCCAAGCTTGGTTCTAGATGGCGTTGGATCAGCTATATCATCTCGATATGTATACAAGGTATTGTTATTGAATGGTTGGCATGATTGTGAGACGAGCTGGGTAGAGACATTAGACGAGGATGGTAGTAAACAAGTAAAACAGATGGATGCTGACTCAATTGTTCAGGCTGTGATTAATGCCTTGGATCAAGATGGTATCAATAGTAGTAATGACAACGATGAGAATGGCAGCTCAAAAATCTCAACGGATTACATAACACACATCTTTTACCCAATCGGTACAGAGATTGATATTGATGAACACTCATTACTAAAGCTTGGTATTGAAGTACGAGGAATCGATTCGATACCAGCAAATACTTGCTCAGAAGGAAGTCGTAGTGGAGGTCAGTCTCATCATGTTGTCTATGATACAAAGTGTTTAGTTGATGCACTGTTAAGTTTAGCTATTACTTAAAGATGCTAAAGCAGTATTGATGTTCTTCTAATGATGTGGAACGGGCATCAACTGATATCATGAGTAAATTAACATGTTGTTTATATAAATGTAGATGTACTACTAATGCTATTTAATCTTAGATGATAGAGAGCAGTGCCCAATACTACTCTCAATTAGTCATCATGTTCTCATCTATCATGACATATTATATAGAACTGTGCTTGAAATGTATACCTTCTTTGCCCGGCTTGTTTATAGTCTGCAGTACCGACTCAAGCTAAATCATCAGCCATATACTCAAATGTGTTTGGCGTCAAGCGTGTACTTTTTGGCCTCTTCTCTTATCAATCATGCATATAATCCATGACTTTCCTCTTCCTTACTCTTTCACTCCGTCTCGGTTCCAAACCAACACAATTCGTGTACAAAAGAGGCATACACCACTGACGAATGAACCAGAATACCGGATTGATATTAAGAGAGTCAACAAACCCTCGCCCTTGCAAGAGATACAGAACTCTAGGCATTAGCTCAATAGGGATGTTATTGAGAATATGCATGTTTCCCTGATGACGTAAAACGCTGAACAACTTATCAGTCTCGTTAAACTTTGGATCAATCCAGATGTTTACCTTTGACAGTTCTTCATCTCCATCACTTATACAACAAGTATGATTTGAGTCACTGATTGCATTGAAGCTTGAGGTATTTCGAACGGCCAAATGAAAGCTCTTCATTCCTTCTTGAGTTATGCTGTTGCCAGCAATCCTCAGTATCCTCAAGTTGGTATTGCTCATCAAAGAGTTTGCAAGTACAGCTGCATCCTCATCGTTCAGCAAGTTATCAATAAGAGATAGAGTGTTGACTGAAGGGTTCATTGCAAGACAGTCCGAGATTAGTTTGATACCCGATGAACCAATTTGATTACCAGCAAGCTGGATTTTATCTAAACTGCCGAGCAAAGGTACAATCGATTTCATAATTGACTCGTTACGACCCAAGCCACATCGATCAAGCACGATTGTGTCAAGCTTAGGATGGTTAATCAGGGCATCGGCAAGAGATTGAGCATCGTCTGCTGATTCAATGAGGTTGTTCATTATACCCACACAGTTAATTGAGGCATTGGCCTTGAGAACGTCAACAACAAAGTCTACTCCGTAATCGTTCACAAACAGGTTGTTCCTAACAAGATTAAGTAATTGAAGTGGCGAGGCCTGCTGAACTGACTCTAGCAACATATCAAATACTTCTTTGCTCACTTCCATATTTTGTATACTCAGAGTAATAATACCTCGGTTTGTAATAGATGACATAGCATTAGCAAGCTTCTCCCATGCTGTCAATAGAACTTTATGTGGCAAGAGAATGTTTGGAAGATGGTCCTCATAAGCAGCAATTCCCACATGAAGCTCCCTTGTTTCACTAGACGACTTGTGCTGCTCTAGCTCCATTGTTCTATTCATTATCATTCTCTGAGCACATTGTAATGCCAGAAAAAGTGGATAGTCATTCATTTCAAGTTCATCATTAGACATTTCAAGGAAAAGCAAGACAAACTTGGTAGAGACTTGTCCATCGTCATGAAACAACGGCAAGTAGCTATCATGGAGCCTTCTAATATATGACGCCTTGCCAGTGTTAACTAAATCAAGTGCCAGTTCTTCTTCAAAGCCCTTCGTTTTTAGATCCATATACAGAAAGAATAGTTCCTTCCATTCTGGATCATCTTCATGGGCTATTTCATATGCCCTTTCTTCGCTGTACCCTCTCCTGATTAATTCAGTAATGATAACTTTTGCCGTTTCGTCATCAACAAGTGAAGGTTTCTCACCTGCTATTCGTCTTGATCTTCGTTGAGACATTTGGTTATCTCCTTACTCGTCAATTTCTCCATCTTGTACACATTATTATTATCACTTCACTCTCTCTTCTCAGGTTACAAAATCTCTTCTCAATATCGTAACTCTAGCAATGGGAGTCAAAATAAATATCATCATCCCACCCTTAGTCGATAGTTGGGTATCTAGTCTTCTTTTCTTGTAACAGCTTTGTATTTATATCTTCGTTATCTTTTGTGTTATAATACATTTGATGGGCTATATTATTTGCAAAGCATGTATATTGTACTTATGTTAACCCAATTATCGTGTATATGTATGACAGTTGTTGTGTAAATGTTAATTGTTATGTACTCTTAGTCTACCTAATGGAGAGGAGTGTCCAATACTACCCTCAAATATAGCCACCATATTATCATCACAGAACCAAATGTACACATGATATGTATCCCCTTCTTTTTATCAGCCAGTTGTTGCCTCTTGTTCGACATTTTGTAATAGGGATGATACAACATCTTGTAGATCTGAATGAGAAGAATGGATGCGAATAGCCTCGGTTGCCAATGTATGAACATCTAATCCACTTAGACTGACACTTCCCTTATCATGAATGGCTACATTTGATAGAAGACCAAATACCGAAAAGGCCAGGTCGGCATTGTTTGAGTTTGTTTGTATGGCAGTGACTAATGTTGGAAGAAGATCAACTTCTTGTTCATTATCATCATCATTCATACGATGTTTTGTATTACCCAAGATAGAAGTAAGTGTTGTATTTGCTGATACTACCATCATATTCTGTAGGAACATACTAAACAGAGGAGGAAAGGGATACAATAAGCATTCGTCTTTCACTTTAGGACACATTATGTGCAAACACAACACTTACCTTCCCTCAATCATGACATCCACTTTCTGAGGATTATGTTTGATTGAATCGACCACAACAACTGAGACTGCCTTCTTCTTCTTGAGCTCAACACAACATTCTGCATCATACGACAAGGCCCTCAATAGTCCACATCCCATCTCAAGTATCTTGGCATGCTGAAGATTGAGAAGTATTGAATGGAAGTTTCAGTTTAGACTTAAGCCAAGAAGAGAAGTATCCCTAATACAAACATTCACTTACGCTTGAGTGTTGTTCCATAGCAGCAACTACTAGGTCTAAGCATCCTCGACAGATATCAACACATGATTGAGGAAGTGCCCATGCTAGTTCAGATAACGTACAAAGTGCCTCTGCTTGAACCATTGGCCGTTGAGGATCTGTATTGATGATAAGAGTGTGCATGACAATGAGTATGCCATACCATGCATAACACAAGAAACAAGTATACTAATACTCACGATGTTCCATTGCAGCAGTCAACATTTGAATACCTCCCAATCTCACAATCTTATCCGCATCTTTCGGTATATGTTTTCGTATTGCCGCACATGAATAATCCTGTAACTTGGCATAATCGGTATCAGCTAATGCCTTGTTAATTATCTTTCGAATCTTCTTTGTGGTTGGATCATCATTATCATCATCATCATTACCATCCTCCTTCTCTTCGAGGGGTATACCCCACGTCACGTGTTTCTTTCTTTGACACACTTTCTTCTCAAGGTGATAATCCAATCCGCCTTGAGATACAAACTCTTTTGAACAGTGAGGACAAGTCAATCCATTAGACTCCTTGGTAGATTTCTTAGTGCTGGTGATTCTATTATTAATACTACTGCCGTTTGTACCTCTACTATTCAACACAATCGATACTGAGACGTCCTTCCCATTTACGTTAGCCTCCAATAATGGTTCGGGAGTTATCCGTACACGTACTGTTTGATTGTTTGATAATGTAGCCTCAAGGATGGGTAATGATATTTGAGTGGCAGATGAAGTAAGTTGTTGTTCATGTTCCTTACGTTGTTTGTACTCTTCTTCACACTTGTAACAACGCTTTGGATCACGTATGTCTTGCTCTTGTACTTCTAATGACATATCGTTATCAGCGGCATTATTATCATTTGATACTGCAGGCATTTTCCTATCCTCCTCTTCCTCAGACTCATTATCATCATCTTCCCCACTATCTCCCTCATCAACACTGTCACTATCCTTGGCAAGCATACACTTCAAATGAAATGCTCCCCTACAATCCTTGCATCGTATCAATCTAGTCTCCTCTTCCACATTCTCATCTTCATTCAATATCCAACTACCACCACACAACTTACAACTTTCATTACATACATATTCATATTCCTCACGTTTCGGCCTACCACGTTTCATACGTCTTGTACGTTTATATTGTTTTAAATTTGTTTCTTCTTGTTGTTCTAATGACTTCTTTTGATGTGGCTGGGGATGTAGGATTCGTGTAATTTGAATTGGTGATGGTGCAGTTGATGATTCGTCACTTTCATATCCGTTTGTTTTATTGTTGTTGGTATCAGTTGTACTATTCTCATTGTTGTTGGAAGAAAGGAGAAGGCTAAGTTTGGCACATTTTCTACGTGGTAAACTCCGCCGTTGAATTGGTGCCTGTTGTTTACGTACTTGCTTTGGTTTGCTATTACTTTCGCCTCCATTTGATTTAGCAACAGCTGACGAAAGAGCAGAGGTGTTATTATCAGTTAGCAATCCCAACTTTCGTAAACGTTTCTGATTCCTTTTGATGTTACGTTTACGTAGTAGTTCATATTCAGATAGTCCTTCATCGTTATCTGATTCTGATTCTTCACTGCTACTACTTGAACTAGAAGAAGAGCTGCTTTCTTCTCCGTCACTTTCTGAGGATGATGATTCATCCTGCTGCAGCGGCGGCCCTTCGTCTTGATTCATATTATTACTATCTCCCATTAATGTCGACGTAAGTTCATTTGCATCTAATCCACCATCTTGCTGTGATTCCATCGGTTCTTGCTCATTGTGTTGATTAGTAGCTGATTTATTGTCATTTTTATGTGATGCGTCATTATTATTCATAGAGTCCCCGCCACCGTGCTGTTGTTGATTTTCAGACTGCATAGTTATATCATCATTATTTTGCTGTACCTCCTCTTGCTCCTAAACAATTGACGTGATATTGATTCATCACCCCCGTCCATAATATTGCATCAATTATTTTTACTTACTCGAATTCGAGTTGTTAATAATAGAGTAAAAATGATGGGCAAAGCTATCCACAGACGACCAATTATAAATAGGTATGAAACTAGATCTAAATATGCCATAATGGTAATGAAAGAACACGGCTATTGAGAGGTTAGCTTTGCCATTTGCCGCTTGGTAGTACCTCTTTTAACAGTGATGAAAAATGGTATTGGCGACTAAACTCCGACCTCGGAATCAAATATTCCACATGTAGGCATCTCCTTCGCCTTTAATATGATTCAATACGATATCGTATGTCTATTGGACGCCGCCGTAGCTTCGTCAATTGTGAATTAAATGTTAAGACTGAAGTATTCTCGTATGCCTAAATTCATGTAAATTGTTGTGGCGAAGTCGGTATGTAAGTGGCTGTCATATTTCTATACATATTCTCTACCACATATTTGTTTTTATGTGAACTGCTAATATCCCATACGCCCGTATTATTGCTCATATATGAAATGTCTAATCCTTAGTATGTATTGCTGGATAGTATATGAAAGAAGAAGATAAATAAAAGAAACTAAGAATAATCTACAAATATTGATAGCATACACCAAACAAGTTAATGTACATACACCGATCAAACAAAGTTAGAAAGTTAAAATGAGCGATGATACATCAGTTTCCTCCATATGTAGTTATGAACGAAACGAAGAAGAAATGGTTGAGTACAACCATGGTCGGGTTTATGCATTCAATAACATCAAGCGAAATTTCTATGGATTTAAATCACTCGAGCTATTACCGTATGGTCCAGCCCTCCCTATCGAAGAATGGGTCGAGCTTGGGTATAACATAGGCAATAATACACATCTTCAGAGATTGCATATTTGTATTGATGGACTTGATGAGGAGGAAGATGAAATTGCCTCCACAGAAAATTTAGAAATATTTCTTTCTTGTCTTGCAAACAATAGATCGTTGAAAGAATTCTTTCTAGAGGAGTACGATTTCAGTAGGGTGAGGTTGGGATTGTTACGTCCATTTGTAATAGAGAATGACAATCTTGTTGAATTACAATTGCATAGTTGCGGTTTTGATCTTCGTGATCTACAAATGTTGGCAAACGCATTTAGACATAGGAGGAATCCTAACTCAATGAAATACATTGCATTATCTGGTAGAAATATCAATGATGAATACATACCGGTCATTATTGATATCTGTGGCTACTGTCCTCGTCTACAGCACCTTTACTTGAGTCACAGCGGATTTGGAAGACAAGGATGTATTCATTTAGCTGCTTTACTGGAAAACCCAACATGTACACTGAAGTCGCTTCATTTGGATGGAATAGATGCTATTAATGATGATGTAGTACTACTCCTTACCAACTCTCTTGTTAATAACAACAAACTCAAAAGATTGGCGCTTAAGTGGTGTGATGCAATAACTACCAGAGGCTGGGGGCACTTTTTGGGAATTCTACACAGTGCATCAGATATCAATGCAACATCAAGTTCTAATCATACGCTTGAGAGATTGTGGAATCCTAGTTGTCGTTATAATGATTTGCCCGAGGATTTGCTCTTTTGCTTGGAATCAAACAAAGAAAAGGACAAGAAGAGTGTTATCCGCAGAAAGATTATTAGGTTCCACCTCGACAATGTCAATTTGTCTTCTGTTATTGGTACGGATCAAGAGATTGTGCCTGACTTCCTTGGGTGGCTAGGGAAAGATAATGATGCAAATGATGATGAGGATGAAATTGGTCGGAGCCGAATCACTTTATTCTATCGGACCATTAGACTATATCCGGATATATTTAGTTTTCTCACAATTGATAGAAAGATACGATATCAACTCGAGGCGGAGGTTGTAACACTCAAAGATGAGAATGCCACAATCAAATCTGAAGTTGTTACCCTCAAAGCTGAGAATGCCAAAATCAAAGCTGAGAATGAAGAGCTACTACGGAAGATTGAACAACTCACAATGGAGAAGGCTGAGGCTTCTTGACGCCCTAATTAGACGATCTAAAGAAGATGAAGTAAACATTGTGTACACTATTTGGATCCAATCTAGTCTAGAGTTGGGCACTATCTATCGTTCGATTTTGGATCTTCGGGATTACACGTTATGTATCGTTCTTCTATCTACTTTTGCTCTCTAAAACCCACTACTCGTCCCAGTCTGATACCAATACCCTTAAAATGCCACGGCCTGCATCTCCATGCCACAATACCCATACTTCACTCTAAGGTATCTGATAAACTAACTCCTCAGGCTTGCCCTTCATCAATACATCATCTCCGTCCTTATCACTTCCAGTCTTCCTGCGTGATGCGACATATCGGAATCGACAGTTGTATAGACGTGCACTCTCTTTAGTACGGTGCATCTCTAATGTACCTTCTAAACGAGTTGTTTCATCAGCCAGGAGAGGAATTGCACTCGGTAGATGAAACACCTGCTGACCCCAATGTGTGTCTATGATATAAATATATGTGGTTGAGAAGAAGGTGTGTTAGTGATATATGATAGACGAACAAACCAAATGAACACATGATATGCACATAAAACTTACATCCCATTTCAGGCCCTGTTGACAAGTAGGCCGGATTGGGTACCTCGGGTGCTACACCTCGTCCAACCTCATCCGTCCGTCCTTTAAAGTCAACAGTAAACCATCCCGCAAATCCACTAATTGGTCCAGCATATCCATCAGACGACGAAGATGCTGCCGCCGCAGCATCAGATGATCTACCGACAACATCAAAATCAAACGGTGCACCCACTCCCTTATCTTCACCAACTGCCAATCCAACACCCCGTGCATCCTCGACAGTACAAACATGCATATCATACTCCTTCACAACCACCGGCTCAGCCAATAAACAACTAGTAGGCAACTCCGCCCAACGACTACTCAGAACATAATACTCTTTTTGTTCACGATCAAAGTCTTCCTGCAATATACTCATATCAACACCATACATTGTTTGTGTCGTTTCAGCAAATTCCTTCCAATCATCCATTGCACCTGCATAATCTTGATGTTGGATTTTTCGTTCTTCCTCATCGGTTATTGGTGCTACTAACATTGTTGCATGACTTGGCATCATTAATCCTGTGGATGATTTGAGGAATGTATCACGTGCCCGAACTAGTGAATCTAGCATTGATTCACGTAGGAGGAAGTATCCCATCCATTCTATTTATACGAAGAGTGGGTTTGAGTTGTGTATGTGATATTGTGAGTATGAGATGTAGAAAGTACACAAGATGTGCACAAACACAACAATAACATACAAAACGACCTCACCACTTAGAATAATATCAACAACCTTTTGATTCTTCTTCCCATCCTTATTAACCTCTTCTAAATCACCATCTTGACGTACTAATATACCAGCATCCCAATCTTCTTGTGGTAATTCCACTTCCTCGACTGCACCTTGAATTACCTTTACTATATGATCAACACCGTTGGCTTGGACGACTCGTCGGGCGTGTACCGCCATGTCGGTATATTCTATTGCGTAGACACGTTTGGCACCGGCTTGTGCTGCCCATACTGTTTTGTTGTTGTTTGAGTGTAGTGTAGAGATGATATATTGAGATGAGATATAAACATATAAAACAATACATCAAACAGCAATAACAAAAAGTCACACACACACACTCTACGCACACACAATATACACTCACCAGCCAATATACCACTACCAGTTCCAACATCCATAACAATCTTATCTTTAAATATATCAGCATTGCCAACAATGGCGGCATGATACGCTGCCATACGATTATGATCTGTTAACATTTGTTTCTGATGGTATAATTGGGCATAGGCACAGAAATAGTTTGCAAAGTCTGTGGCTGCGGCGGCTGCGTCTGTGGATGTGAATGTTGGTATGTCATCTTTATTTGTTGTTGTTGTTTGTGGTGGTGGTGGTGAAGGTGAGTCAGACATTTTTAGTGTATTGCAATGATGATGTTCGGGACGATGAAAAGATTCTATTGATTGATGTCTTTTTTGATAGTGTGATGTAGTGAATGATGATGCTAATAATGGCAATGAAACGAAGAGATAATTGAATGATAAGAATGCAGTAGTAGTTGCGGATTTCGCCCAGTTACGTATATACATTCAATTGTTTATCTACTAGGCGTCAGAGATGAGAGTTTATGATAGTAATGTGAGAGCAGAGCGAGAGTTGTGTTTTAGATTTTTAGATTTTGAGATTTTGTGGCCAGGGAGAATCATCGTATCTGATGGGCACATGATATGGTACACACTGATGTACATACATACATACAATTTGGATCTTTGAGAAATCGACTGTCATGTGGTTGCGGCTTACAATAGTATTATGAGCAACCTAAAACATGTTCTTGGTTAGTTCATAGTAGCATACTTTGTGTTTTGGTGATTGGTATTAGGTACGGCTGGCGGTGTCAAACTCAAACTATTGATTTTGTGCACATAATATGCACAAAAATAAAGTACAGAATGCCGTTGTTACTGTATTACTAGCTAGTATTAGAAGACGTTTACAACCGATCATTTTTATGTTTCATACTGAATCTTTTATGAACGAGCGTCTGCTACTTACATAGCTCGTTGTGAAGTCGTCTATTACCTGCATAGTATGTCTTTGACTTTATGATTTTTTTTGCCACCGTTTTATCATCTTCCACTTCCACTATCTTCATGACATGTCCTCTGGATAGGCCAGAAGTAAATGCCATATCGTCTCTACATGTTCTGGATCATAAAGGTGATTACTATCATCATCATAACTCGCACCACCTAGAAGATACACTGGAAGGTCACCTTCGGTATTCCGCTTGGTAACCAATTGCATGTTTTTACTCAAAAGGTACTTAACAACTTTGCAATTCTTTCCCCGACATGCATAATGCAGAGCTGTATCTCCCCTGTTATCACGTGTATCTAACAGCCCATCATATCTTCCTATCAAGTATTTCACAACCTTTACTGAAGAGCATTGGCATGCCACTAGAAAAGGTGTGGCACCCTCATCATCCACTACCTTCATAATGTCACTTGGGAATATGTTGATAAGCTTCTGTATTACAGTCACAGTGGTATGGGCAGTCCGCCCATGCCACATACCCCGCCTTCCTATCCTTAATGTATCATGCAAGAGATATTGAAATCTGTCAGTATCAAAGCCTATTGGGTAAATACTTGTCAATTCTTCAATTGTCTCATTAGAAATACTGTCAACCGCATCTCGGACAGGAATAGAAATCATGTCCAATTCGTATAACTGACTTGATATCAACAGTGCACTAAAAGTAATGTTTATAGCACCCAGTATAACACATCCTTCAAATAAGTTTGGGCATAGAGTTGCTAGAAGGAAGAGGATGACTAATGATACAAGATGGGGACAAACAAGTTGGACCCTAAATGACATGTTTGGTTGATAATCCTCTTTTCTTTTCAGGTCCATTAATCTCAGCTCAGGTAAATCATCCTCCTCCTTTCTACTTAGTCTCGCCTCTAAATCATCAAAAACATCATGCTCCGTGAGATAGAATGCTAAACAGAAGCTGCAAAACAAACATATTATGCTGATAGGAAATACCATAACTCTGATACCACAAAATATAACTTCTACCGTAAAAAATGATAATGATGACATTATAATTTGACCGATAAGCTTGTTTTCGTTATCTGGAATGGATGAACCTAATGTCAGTAAAAGTATTATCCAAATTGTCATCAGAATTTGTTTGATGAAAGTTGAGATAGATGGTCCAACGAGGCTACCGAGATATTGAAGAATTAACCAAGCTATCCAAATTATTGATAAAGAAGCGACAATCGAACACCAAAAGAAACCTACTCGTTGGAAGCGGCGTGCCTTTTTAATGATTGGTGAAAACAAACTACTCATATTATTGTTATATTGCAAAGGGTATATATTATGCCGCCTTGTTATTCAGCGTCGCCGTAGATGATTGAGTACACAGCAAGTTCTTCTTATCTTTTATATCATTATTATTCTGTATATGTGCAGGCGTTATAGTAAACATAGGAGTAAGACAAACATTAGATATGAGTTGATAATAATATTGAAAGTAAACAAAGCTAAGATATGGTGTATAATAAGTAAAATATGACAGTCACTTACATACCGACTTCACCACATCAATCTGCATGAAATTAGGCATATAAAGATACGTCAGAGTAATATTTAATTCAGTATAATGAAGCTATTGCAATTACATCAATTGGCGTCTTTACCACGCGTTTGGCCTGTCACATAGTGACTAAATTGAATTATTTAGCGAGAAAACGACTAAATTAAATGACATTATTGAATGAAGAGAGTTAGAGAAGTAGAGAGGTTAGTATATGTAGTAAGCTCAACATACGCAAGAATTGTTGTTTTATGCTATAGATTAGTTCATATTTGCACATTCTTTGTGTTGGTTGATGGTGGAAGCACGGCAGTAGTGCAATATCAACAACTCTCATATTATGTGCACATCATATGTACACAAAGTACCTATATTCATAAGTTTGCACAAAATGTAATATGCAATACACCACAACTGTGTCGATTGGATACTCGGATGATATAATGTTTTATGTTTTGCTTGTCTTAGATTTGTTGGTGGTGTTTATGTTGATATAATATGATAGGTATGTTCCACGCACTTTTTTGCTCACTCATACAAACTTTTTGATATACCTTATACTCATACAATACTAAAAGCTGCTAGTTATCATGGAGGAATACAATCAAATATACACCGCATTAGCAGATGCAATAAATATTGACGATATTACATCTAGTAAAGATAACCAAGATATTCTACGCCGGCTAAAAGAAAATGATGCAACTCTAAATTCTAATTCTATGAGAATTATCAGCGATATAAATTCTAGTTTTGGGGACATTAATTACTTACCTACTGACGGAGAGGATTTGGAATGGTTGGGGATCTATCTTGGTGGAAATAGTACATTACATGAGCTTGATATTGCGTTTTTAAAGGCTCTACCAAAACAGTTCTACAAAGGACTTGACCGCAATAGATCAATCCGAAAGTTATCTTTTAATTATATGGATCTCTTAAACGGAGAGGTATTTCAAACATTAAACCAATTCTTTACGAATAATCATGATCTAGTTGAGATTGATATTCATGGCAGTAGTTTGGAGGGTAACGGTGCACGTCTATTATCATCAGCACTGCATGGTTCTGGCAAACAATTGAATCTAAAGGGTGTTAGTATTTCAAATTGTATAATTAGTAGGGGGCAATCAGCCGACATTATAAAGGCATTGAGTACGCATTTACATCTTGAGCGACTTCAATTGGCAAATATGAGTATTGGGCAGATGGGTTGTACTGCATTGGCCACTCTTTTACAAACGAATATCGAGCTGAAAACATTTAGGTTAGTGCAAAACGGTATTAACGATGAAGGGATCGAGGCTATCGCATTTGCCTTGGCCTCTTGCGACAAGTTAGAAGAGTTAAACATCTCCAATAACCCAAGTATCACAATAAAAGGCTGGGAAAACCTCTCATCTCTGTTGAAAGTGCCTGACTCCGATTTGGAGAAGCTCAATAACCGTGATAGTAAAATTATAGACATTGATGACGTTGATGAGTCAGTTACGCCAAGTGAGTCGAAGGAAGCAGTTAATGACAAGTCGTCTAGATCCGGTTTGACGAAGATGTATCTCTCACACAATAACATTGGAGATAAAGAGGCCCTCCATTTTGCAAACGCACTGGTTGGAAACTCTAGCCTGGAGCATTTGAGTTTCATAGACAATAGAATTACATGTTGTGGATGGGAGCCTTTCGTGACACTTCTAATTGAACGGGATACATGTAGTGTCAATGAAACCTATCATTCCAATCACACACTTCGGAACTTGAACATGAGCCGAAATAATGCCCCATATCCATATAATAAACATATCGAGCCGTTACTTAGATTGAACAGCCCTGATGACAAAGGTCAAGTTGCCATGGATAAGATTTTGATTAAGCATTCTCACTTTGATATGCGTCCCTTCTTTGAATGGGAATTCAAAGTACTACCAATTATGATCAAGTGGTTTGCAACAGCTAAGACAGGACGAATCGCCTTTAAGGAGAAGATGGACAAGATGAGACTGTCTTCTATCTATGATTTTATCAAAGAGTTCCCCATGTTGTATGTTGAGCCTATGACGAGGCACGAGATTGAAGAGTATACAGTATTAGAAGAAAGGTTGCTCGAATATCAAACGAAGCAGGTAGAGCTTGCGGAGATTCGGAAGCGTAAGTCTCATGCCATGATGAGACTCTGAGCAGTGCTGTACCAGAACAAACCCTTGCAAATCATCTCTTGGGACTGGGATAAAGATAAAATGCCATACTTAGTACTCAGTAGCTAGTATTAGACACATTTACAACCGAGTCATATGTACATTTCATACTATATCTTTATGAATATGACTCCTGTATTCCGAGCATTAGAGGAGACTCTCAAGGGAATCGAACCTGCTAATACCTGTTAGACTTGACTTCCAAAGATAGCAGAGGCAATCAACCTCATAGATTGTTAGCATGTAACTTGTGTCAAGCAAATACCTTTTATTTAAACTGATATAATTACAGCTGCTTAGATAAATATCATGTGCACTTCAGAAGTTGAAAGTATAAAAAAGCAAAAGAACAACACCAAGGATTCCAACGTGGTCCCCCACCGTAGTACTAACCTGGCCCGACAGTGCTTAACTTCGCTGAGCAGACGGGAAGCGGTGCTGTCACTTGGTATGGTCGTTCCTGAGGACTGTGTAGAAATCAAAATTTATATACTCATAGTGTTTAGTATCCTTGAAAGGAAATAAGTATGATAATGAGCACATGATGTGCCTAGAATCATATGCGTAGCATGTACACAGAACACATACTGATCTACCCAAATCTAGATAGGTATGCCTAGAAGTTGCAGGCCCAGCTATACTAACAAACCTACTTAAGAAGCCATGACAATCCTAATCCTATACCTACATTTTAAGACTCTACGTTACTTTACTAAATCTTTGTTCTTAGCTTTGGCCGTGGCATTCTCATCTTCGATTGTTGGTGTACTTGACTGTTCCCCAATCAAAATCTTTCTTCCCTTTCTTGTCCTCTTGTTTAGCAGTAATATTTGAAGCTTCTTTAGCGGTAATATTTGAAGTAGCATCGTTCGGATCCTTAATGAATGAAGCAGCATCGTCTGGATCCTTAATGAATATCAAATCATCTGTATCCATTTGAGCTACGACATATACTGATAACAATGTATAGTTCATCTTGTTTACCATAAAATCAATAATAGCCTGTTTCTTCCCCCGTTGTGCAGGATATCGTCTCTCATTCAACTGTTCAATCTGTACTACTCGTATATTAAATTCATGCCAGGGAAAGTCTTCAATAATCAACTGTTCAGTACCCTCAGTATCAATTGTCATATAGTCAACATGATGCATGTTCAAACTACGTAACTCCATTGCTAAATGATAACATGATATGTTCTGTATATCATCTCTTTTCATATTTGTTCGTGTTGGTTCATAACTACCCTCAACACCGGACCATCCACCATTCTTAGAGAGAAGTAATGTAACATTACTCTGATAGGAAGGACAAACCGGACCAAGGCGTACCTCTGAGTTCCATCTATTCTCTTTCAGCTCACCGTATTCTCTTGGATCCATCTCAAACATTAATCCATTCCATCCAAGATATTTCTCAAATGAGTATGTGTTACTATGATCTATACCATTACGAGCACCAAATTCTACAAAAGTACCACCACATCGTTCACAATCTTTTGCAAATATTTCGTTGAATACGTACCTATCTTGACCAGCCTGAGCATACCATTTAGAAATTGTAGAATTGCAGCTACATATTGACGATGCTTGATGTATATGTTGTATAGTAGGTGATGGTGTAGGTTGTGTATTCAACTCCTCGGTACTATTACTACTACTGCTACTTGCAAATCCCTCTATATTCTTCATCATAGATCTACGAAGCACTAGAAACATACTAAAACCAATCAGTCCGACGAGCAAAAGTCTATGCCGAGATCTAGTACACATGATGACTGTCCTATTGTTACTATAATTTGATTTTCTTCTGAGTTAAGGATTTCCTTTTTGTCTTCTATATCATTGTTTTCTGTAAGTGTATATACAGGTAGGTGGTATGGTATTAAACATAATATGGAGTCAGCAGTGGAAGATTAGAAAATTTTAGTATAAAATAACAACATAAGATACGGTACAATATGACAGCCGACTTTACAACATTAATCAACACTAATTCAGGCATACAAGGATACATCACTTTTACTCACTTTTGATGATATCACGGCAGCGCGTCCGATCCTATCTATTATCTCCGATCCACCCAGCAAGAGATTCAGTTCAATCGCCAAAATAATATGTTGAGCATTTTAGGAGATTTTATAGGCATAGATTTGCATATCTTTGTTTATGATAAGGCCTCTAGCATATCTTATTTAGGTTTATTCATACGTCTACTGCTTAGCTGTGATTCGATATGTTATCTTTGTGAAGTCTTTTACTACCATATGTATGCTTGACATTTTTATGCACATCATGTGCACAAAACCATTTCAACCTTCTTCTTCATGACATGTCCTCTGGATAGGCCAGAAGTAAACGCCATATCGTTTCTACATGTTCCGGATCGTCACGATTGCTACTATTCTCACCCGTACTACATAGAAGATACACTGGGAGGTCACCTTCGGCATTCCTCTTATTTACCAATTGCATACGTCTTTCTAGAAGGTACTTAACAACTTTGTAATTGTTTCCTCGGCATGCATAATGTAGAGCTGTATCTCCCCTGTTATCCCGAGTATCTAACAGTCTATACTCTGTTCCTAACAAGTATTCCACTACACCTACCGAATAGTATAGACAAGCTACCTGAAAAGGAGTGGCACCCTCATCGTCCTCGACTTTCATAATACCACTTGGGAATATATTGATAAGCATTTGGATTTCACTGAGGCTAATGTATTCTCCAGAAGGGTCTTCTCTTAATGTATCGTGCAATAGATACTGAAATCTGTCCGTATCAAAACCTTCTGGATAAATACATTCTAATTCTTCAATTGTCTCATTAGAAATACTATCGACTCTCAGCGCATCTTGGGCCGTAAGATATATCATGTCTAATTCATATAGATGACTCGATATCAATAGTGCACAAAAAGCAATGCTTATAGCAACTAGTATAACACATTCTTCAAATAATCTTGGATATACAATCGCTAGAAGGCAGAGGATGGCGTGTGATACAAGATGAGTACAAACAAGTTGAAACCGAAACCCCATTTTTGTGTCATAGTCAGATCTTTTACTTCCGTCCATTAGTCTCAACACTTTATCAGGAGGGATTTCATCATCATTATTATCGTCTCGGAGATAGCAAAGAGCTAAACCGAAGCTCCAAAACAAGCATGTTTCACTAATATGGAATATCATTTCTCTGATGCCACCAACCATAGAAAATACCATGGGGATTAAACCATAAACAAACGCACTTTGAATTGCTTCTCTTTCGTCAACTGGAAGACCGCGGAGAGAGAATATAAATACCCATGCTATAGATATAGTTATAGGATCGAACAATAGTTTGATGAAAGTTGAGATAGATGGTCCAACGAGGCTCTCAAGATGTTGAGAAACTACCCATGCCATCCAAATTATTGATATAGAAGAACCAATCGAACACCAAAAGAGAATTGTTCGTTGGAAGCGTACTCTTTTTATGATTGTTGAAAACAAACTACTCATTATTGTAGTACAAAGGGTGTGTATTTTACTCTATTGTTCTCTTTAACGATAGTCGCTGCTGATGTATGAGTAGTACTGGAAGATGTCTTTTTGTCTTTTATATCATTGTTATTCTGTATATTTTAGGCGGTATGGTAGTAAGACGTAATGTACGAGCGAGATGATAGATGATCATATAAGACTAAGCAAACATAAGATGATAGAAATATGTAAGAAATAAGGACACTTACATACCGAATTCACCACATTAATCAAAAAGAATTTAGGCATACGACGATACATTTGTTCAACATTAAACTCACTATTGATGATGCTACGGTTGCGTTCATAGCCCTTCATCCTCAAGAATTTGCTAAGATATGATTGAGAGGAAGGAGGTGCCTACATGTGGAATATTTACACGATTCCAGTCGGAGTTAAATCGCCATTCAACTTTTATTTGTTTGTGTTAGATAGAGGTGGAAGCTGCTCTCTTCTTGATGTATATAATACCAATTCTCTACTATTACCATTAGCATGTCTACTAAAGACTTCATTCTATATCTCTACTTTGCATTTCGTCTATGGATATATCCAAGTCCAGGATTTTTATTAAATTGTCACCTTGCTTACGAATTAACAGTTTCATTACAGCAATACTATGAAAAGTGGTACTGTTAAGGAATCAATATCACGTCAGTTGTTTGATGAGCAAGAGGAGGTACAACAGAATAATAATAATTTGACAATGCAGTCAGAGGAGAGACAGCAGAAAGACGGTGGCGGTGATAATATGAAGAATGATGACGCATCACACAAAAATGACAATAATGATACATCAACTACCACTCAACACAACGAGCAACCAATGGAATCACAGCAAGATGATGGATTAGATGCTAATGAACTTACATCAACATTAATGGGAGGTGATGATATGAATCAAGAAGAAGAAGAGCCGCCGCAGCAACAACAAGATGGAGAAGATTCATCGTCCTCAGAAAGTGACGAAGAAAGTGAGAGTAGCAACTCTAGCAGTGAAGAAGAATCAGACAACGATGAAGGATTATCTGAATATGAACTGCTACGCAAACGTAACATTAAACGGAATCAGAAACGTTTACGAAAGTTGGGATTGCTAACTGATGATAACACCTCTGCACTATCAGCTGCCGCTGCCAAATCAAACGAGGGAGAAAGTAGTAACAATAAACCAAAGCAAGTTCGTAAACAACAATCGAAAGCACCAATTCAACGACGGAGCTTGCCACGTAGGAAATGTGCCAAACTTAGCATCCTCCTTGGTTCCAGTAATGAGAACAATACAAGTAATGATATCAACAAGGCAAAAACAAACGGATATGAAAGTGACGAATCATCAATGGCACCATCACCAATTAAAATTACACGTATCCTACATCCCCAACCACATCAAAAGACATTAGAACAACAAGAAACAAATTTAAAACAATATAAACGTACAAGACGTATGAAACGTGGACGGCCAAAACGTGAGGAATATGAATATGTATGTAATGAAAGTTGTAAGTTATGTGGTGGTGGTTGGATATTGAATGATAGTAGTAATAGTAATGAGAATGTAGAAGAGGAGACGAGATTGATACGGTGTAAGGATTGTCGGGGAGCGTTTCACTTGAAGTGTATGCTTGCCAAGGATAGTGATAATGGTAGTGGGGATGCTGATAACAAGAACGAAGAGGAGGAAGAAGAGGATAGGAAAATGCCTGCAGCATCAACTGATACTAATGCCAATGCCGCTGATGATAATGACATGTCATTAGAAGTAGAACAAGACATACGTGATCCAAAGCGCTGTTACAAGTGTGAAGAAGAGTACAAACAACGTAAGGAACATGAACAACAACTTACTTCAACCACTCGAACAACATTACCCATCCTTGAGGCTACATTATCAAATAATCAAACAGTACGTGTACGGGTAACTCCTGAACCATTATTAGAGGCTAATGTAAACGGGAAGGACGTATCAGTATCGATTGTGTTGAATAGTAGGGGTACAAACGGCAGTAGTAATAATGTGGACAACATTACTAAGAAGAAATCTCCCAAGGAGGCTAATGGATTGACTTGTCCTCACTGTTCGAAAGAGTTTGTCTCTCAAGGCGGATTAGATTATCACATTGAGAAGAAAGTATGTCAAAGAAGAGCTCAAAGAAAGAAGCATGTAACGTGGGGTACACCTCTTGAAGAAAAGCAGGAAGGGAATGATGATGATGATGATCCAACCACAAAGAAGATTAGTAAGATAATCAACAAGGCATTAGCTGATACTGATTATGCCAAGTTACAGGATTATTCATGTGCGGCATTACGAAAGCATATACCTAAAGATGCAGATAAGGTTGTGAGATTACGAGGTCTTCAAATGTTGACTGCTGCAATGACACATCGTGAGTAGTAGTATACTTGCTTCTTGTTTGACAATACACTCGTTAATGGCAATGACTAATATGATATGCACAACTTGATCATTACCATCACAGATCCTGATCGGCCAATGATTCAAGCGGAGGCACTTTGTACGTTATCTGCATTAGCATGGACACTTCCTCAATCATGTGTTGATATCTGTCGAGGGTGTTTAGACCTAGTAGTTGCTGCTATGGAACATCACTCAAGCGTAAGTGAATGGTCTCCGTCTATACTTCTCTTCTTGATACCGTCAAAGTCTGAACTCTCATTCAATACTCTAACCTCCTTAGCATGCCAAGGTACTTGAGATGGGATGTGGACTATTAAGGGCCTTGTCGTATGATGCAGAATGTTGTGTTCAGCCAAGAAGAAGAAGGCAGTCTCAGTTGTAGTCGATTCAATCAAACACAATCCTCGTAAAGTGGATGTGATGATTGAGGGAAGGTAAAGTATTGTTTGTGCAATTGATGTGTCTCTCGTCATATGTGACCGACGAATGCTCAGCCCTCTTCTCATCTTTCACATTCCCCTCTTAGTATGTTTCTTCAGAATATGATGGTAGTATCAGCAAATACAACACTTACTTCCATCTTGGGTACGACAAAGCGTCGTCGTCAGATGAACGAACGATAATGATAATAATGAACAAGTTGATATCCTTCCAACATTACTCACTGCCATACAAACAAACTCGAACAATGCTGACCTGGCCTTTTCGGTATTTGGTCTTCTATCAAACATTGCAATTCATGATAAGGGTAATGCCATTATAAGTGGTTTAGATGTTCATACATTGGCAACCGAGGCAACTCGTATCCATTCATCTCATTCAGACCTTCATAGTGTTGTATCATCCCTATTGCAAAATGTTGAACAAAAAGCAACAGCAGGCTAAAAAGAAGAATGGGTGCATATCATGTGTATATTTGGATAGTTTGTGATGGATGAGAATATGACTATATTTGAGGGTAGTATTGGACACTGCTCTCTGCATAAGGTAGTCTAAGGTTGAATAAAAATAAACATTTATACAAACAGCATACTCATTAGTTAGTTTAGTTCATGTAACGCTCTATCTAGTGGATAACCTTCAGTAGTAACGATTTTCCTCCTTGGCCGCAGCGGCTTTATCCCTCTGGTCACTCTTAATCTCGCCCAAGTATTCTTGATATGTTTGTAATGCTTTCATGTAATCTTCTTTTGTTACAGATCCATTTGAGTATAGCCGTTTGATTTTATCTAATGATCCAGCACATCCACCCCTTACGGCAATCATAAAGTGCCTCATTGCTCGATTCATATCGCCTTTCTTCTCCTCGACAAGGCCTAGATTGTGTCTTGCTCTTTCGTTACCTCTAATAGCTGCTAGCTCATAGTAATGCACGGCCATCTCTTCATCAAAAGCTACTTCTTTACCATCAATATAACAGTAACCAATGTTGCAATGTGCTCTGGAATAACCAAGTTCACCCGCTCGATGCCATAGTTCTAATGCCTTTTCATAATTTCGTGAAAAACCATGTACTCCATCTCGATAGCAACATCCTAGTTCATACATTGCTTGGGCATCACCTGCATCCACTCGTTTCATTAACCTTTCCACTGCCTCCTTCTTTGTAGAATGGTACGGAACCCTGCAAAATACACACTTTTTCTTAGCAATTTTATTCCCTTGGTTATCATAAACAGGTGCATAAATACATCCACTGCATATCACTTTTCCACAGCACGTGTTGTATTTATACCCTGTGGTAAGCGAAGGTAATCGTACGAAACAAATTTGACAATCTCCATGCTCAGATGGTGGTTGTTTGAATAGCTTTTCATCGTGTAACTTAGCGGCACGTTCGGCATCAAGTCGAATGTGTTCCTCACATTCTTTCTTATGCTTTGATCTATGCTTCTTTTTGCATGAAGCGTTGCAATACTTTACTTGTTTAAATTTGTTACAGATGTTGTTTATATCAGTACCTTCTTTGCCGCAGTTGGCACATACTGACACATCAACTGTATTCATATTATGTTGTTAGCTGCCACGATACGTATCGTTGAATCTTAGGTATATTATCAATATTTTGTGCACAAGATGTGTGTGTTCAGATTTTTAAGCTTAATACTCTCAGTTTGAGATTGATCCTTCGCCGAAGTAGGCTTGATTATACACCCTATTCCCAAATATGAATATAGATAGAAGTCAGATTGCAATGAGAGATGCACAAATGATTGTTGATAGGTTGGGCGTTCAATCACTATTATGGCAGTGGTATCCTCGCCAACTATGTGATTGAGCAACGAGTTAGAAGAGAGTACTCGCTATCATCATAATATATATTCATATGATTGTTCAGTTGGTATATTAAGATTATTCAGTTATTCTTCTACTCCATTGTCTGTTTAGTTGTTGGTATCATTATTCTCGTAGGATTGCAACAACTAATAGTAACCTATGCTTTTGTTCATCTTATCCATCATCGACCATCGATGAGCAAATATCAATTGCAAAAGTACATAAAGAGTTGAGAAGTCCATATGATGTATAGCTGCCATATATATGTAGCCCAACAAGATAACGAAGATACACAAAAATGTAAAAGAAGGAAGTACGAATATTAATGTTGGTATTTTAACTCCCATTGAATCGAGAATCGAGAGCAGAGAGACTAAGCTAGATTGAAACTATTTAGGGATGTGTATCACCAGCTGAACAAAGTAGTATGGTACGTGTGATGAGCAAGTTATGAGAAGAGATGTCTCAACGAAGATCAAGACGAATAGCAGGTCAGGATCCTTCTCTTGTTGATGAGGAAACATCCAGAAGGGTTTACAATCAGTTACTTGCATTAGATTATAGTGAAGAAAGGGCACATGAATTAGTATACAATGATGCACATGATCTCGAGTACTTTGAATCATTAAGCTTATTTGTTCAATTGAGAACGAAGGGCTTTGAGTATGAACAGGCACTTGATTTGGTCAACAACCACAGCTCATCATACATACAATTAATCATGAGGATCTATGATAACTTTTTGCCCAGTTACGCCAATGATGGTCAATCAACTGCCAAGTTTGTCTTGCTTTATCTTGAAATGGCTGATGATCAACTTGAACTAAATGATGCTCCTCGTTTCGCTGCATTATCTTGTGCTCAAAAGATGTTAACTGAAAGCACTTTGAGATTAAAGGAAGGCAAGTTAAATGACAAGGGAGAGATTACTGTAGAATTAGGTGCATCATACGATGATCAGACGTCGGTGCTTTTAGCACAAGATCAAGAGATTCTACTTCCTTCATGGAAAAAGTTAGCTACTGCAATATCTCTATCTAAGCGTGGAAGTATTGCTCTTTATATAACACATATGGAGCTGAGCAAAGATGTACAAGACATGCTACTCATTGACGGGCCTCTGAAGCAGCTAATACTCATGAACAATAATCTATTTGAAAATGACGGAGTAGACGACTTTATCAGTGTTCTCAACAGAGATAGCTCTCTTGAAGACTTGAGTATACTCAACAACCTCATCAAGGGAGAAGAAGATGCACAATCTCTTGTTAATGCAATGATTAATCACCCTAAACTTGAAAATATCATGCTCAATAGCTGTGGCTTGGGTTGTAACGAATCTGTTATGAAGTCGATTGTAACTTTATTTGGTAGTTTGGATGGAATCACGCTCAATGGTAATCAAATTGGTTCATATGGCATCAAACTGATCTCAGAATGTCTTGCAAGTAACCCTATGTTGTGTGTTTTACAACTCAAAGACAACTTATTGAACGATGCTGATGCAGCTACACTTGCAACATCTCTCAAGAGCAATACCAACTTGAGGATACTGAAGATTGCTGGCAACAACATAACTCAAAAGGGAATGAAGAGCTTTCATTCGGCTGTTCAAAACTTATCCAGTTTGAATGCAATGAGTGACTCTAATCATACTTGCCTTGTGATTGATGGTGATAAAGAACTTTCACTGCTTAACACACGGAATAATCCAAGCCATAACAAGGCTGAGAAGTTAATAAATGTTTTAGGTATTCAGACAAACATGCGCTTGCTCAATAACATCCCTATTGAGCTAATGCCAAGGGTGTTGTATCTCGTCCAAGGGAGAGGGTTATTTATCCCATCTTTGTGTAGAACGTTCATGTTTATTCGTCAGTGGAGCATGCCTCTTTTGTTCACAAGTTGTGTCGGTTTGGAACTGAGACGAAGTGAACGAGTAAGGAAGAAGATGGTTATGGATTATATGGTTGATAAGTCAAGACTGGGTGGATAGGTCGGAATGCAAATGCTTGAGACCAATCACAGTTGAGCATATGGCTGGAGATCGTCTTAAAGAGTGAATGATGTGTCTTGAGTCGGTACTGCAGACTTCAAAACCATAGCCGGTAGAAGAAGGGATACGTATCATAAGTCATGATAGATAAGAACATGATGACTAGTTGAGGGTAGTGTCGGACACTGCTCTCTATCATCTAAGACTAAGATTAAATAGCATTAGTAGTACATCTACATTTAAGTAAATAACAAGTTAGCTTTAACAGTTGTCATACTTTGAGCTTGGATAATATCGGTTATATTGGTGCCCGTTCCACATCTTCATCATTCTCAAACAGCAGCCAAACTCAACAAGGCATCAACTAAACACTTTGTATCATAGACGACATGATGAGACTGACCACCACTACGACTTCCTTCTGAGCAAGTATTTGCTGGAATCGATTCTATTCCTCGTACTTCAATACCGAGCTTTAGTAATGATTGTTCATCAATATCAATCTCTGTCCCAATTGGGTAAAAGATGTGTGTTATATAATCCGTTGAGATTGTACTGTCTTCTTCATCATTATTACTATGGTCGCCGTCTTGATTCAAGGCATTAATCACTGCCTGAACAATTGAGTTAGCATTCATCTGTTTCACTACTTGCTTACTACCATCCTCATAATTAGTCTCTACCCAGCTAGTCTCACAATCATGCCAACCATTCAATAACAATACCTTGTACACATATCGAGATGATATAGCCGATCCAACACCATCTAGAACTAAGCTGGGCAAGACTGATGTGAACAGACTTCCACAGCCATATACGATACAGTTTGCATTTGAGATTGCATCAAGAACTTGTGGATTTGGTTCTGGTGTGATTTCATTCCGACTACTCCATTGCTGTTGTTGTATACTACTACCGTTAAATGATTGTGTATGTTGTTGTTGATTGTTCTTCCTCCAGGTAGGATCATTTAGGAGATAGGATATTCTTTGTATGGGTGAGGAATGAAGAGAAGCCACTTCTGATGACTTTTTAATCACTTGTCTATGTTCATTCGATTCAGGAGTATCATTTGATTGTTTGGGCCGTGGATGAGATATATTAAACTGTCCTCGTATCCTTGTTCCATCTTGTAACTCTGCTCCCAATACAAGTCTATCCTCTGTCAATACAGCCGGCACAACTCGTGATCCCGACGGTATGCCGGCAACTTTGGAGAATAGAAAGATAGCGGCTGGTAAACTACCAAAGAAAGTTCGTGCTCCTGCAAAGAAGAAGTTACCAATTGACCCTCCTCGAAAGTTAAATGTCGGTTGTGATTGTGATTGTCGTATACCGTTATGTCTTTGTAAGACTTGGGTATGAAAGTGCACAAGATATGCTCGAATGATCTGGCACCGAGACAAGAAATAAGCATTTGTGAGGTTGGTATCTTTCGGAATTTGTTGATGATATAAAAGTTAAACAGTTGAACAACTCACCGATCGATATGGAGCAGATACATCCTTCCACAACGGATGCTCATAGCTCTGTTCGTCATTATTATCATTACTTGTATTCGCAGATTGATAATATAACTCTTGCCCACCATCTAATATGTCTAGCCACTCTTCTCGTGCCATTCTACTAATTGTTGCTTCGTCTATATCATCATCTACTGTACTAACCAACCTATGACCCAACAATCTTCGTACAGCCCTTGCCTCCCTTGTTGTTCCGGGAGCTAATCTTAACAATCTAGAACGTATATCCCCCACGGCTGGTCCTCCGAGTATCCTAACAATCTCGGCAGTGGAACCTAAATGAGATGATGAAGTCGTATGAGATGATTATACAATATGTCATACAACTGCATAAAAGATGTATACTACTCACCACCATCATCAGTAACAGGTAGGATATGCCATACTTTGGTTCCTCCTCCATTTCTCTGTTGTTGATTGATATTTTTATTATCGTTATCTTCTGCTATACTATTAGAGGCCATCAAATCAAACAGACTACTCATACTATTCGATCTTGATATACCTGCTTCACTACTATCCAAGTTATTGCTGTTGTTATTACTAATAACTCTCGAGGCCATCTCAGCCGAGGCAGCATTAAATGCTGTCCCTCCACTGAAAACAACAATACCCGGCCGTCCTCTTCTTTGCTTATCCTCGTCATCATTTACATTGTTATTTGGTACTTCTTTTATGTTAGTTTGGAGGGGTTCTATACTTTCTCGACCAGCACTAAGTACACTATCGTCGATCATTTGCAATTGGTGCTTGGTTGTCATCATCGATGACGGATGATGAACAAATGCATAGGATACTTTAGTTGTTGCAATGCCGACGAAGAGAAGAATAACAGTGATGATAGTTAAAGTAGCAGATGAATAACAGCTGAATAATCTTGATCTATGGACGATCATATGAATGTTATGATCGATGCAGTAGTTGCTCGGCCTCACATGATTGGCGAGGATACCTCACTGCCAATAGAGTGAGTGAAAGAAAAAAGACAATTAGCTCATTCATTGCCATTGCAATGGACGAGATCAAGCCTTAACTCTATCCATACTTTGCAATACCATCCTCTAACTATCAATACTAAGCAGTAATATGAACCTCTCCGCCATATTGACCACCCTAATCAGTATCAGCGCTGCCGTAACCGCTCAAACAATAACGACAATCGAGGCAAATGACGATAAATTTACTATAACTTGTGACTACAGTGATAGATTCCCCGTGTGTAGTAACGAGGGAGGCCGGCTAGACGTATTGCTTAACGATGAATCATCCTCAGTGTCAAACAAATCTGAACTATATATTAAAACAGTACAAGCACAACCCTCAAATGGCTATGGACTGTGATATTGGTGAGAGAAGAAGTAGTAGTGATAATCGAGAAGTTGTAGTATATACTCCTGGGAGTAATCTATAATGTCAAGGTGGCAAATGAAATAGTTTGTGAATATACTGTATGTATTATAAATACAATGGCTTGTGATACTGCCAAGATTTCTATTAGGTTACAGGAGAAGACCTCGGTATCGAAAGTAGTGTTATCATATTAAGAAGTCGAAGATTAGAAACAGATTATGATGACCATGTGAAGTGCTAATCATCATATCGAAGGGCAAGAAGAAGGAGGTATAAGCGACAGTTATCAATAGCATAACAAACATCAAATGAAAACAAGAATACTTTTTACTTTACATCATGATAACTAGTAGTAGTTGTTGATGTCGTTGTCATCTCTCGTGAGAGGAGATACGGACCAAGGAATTGAATTGCAAGTAATCCAATCGGAGCAGTGATAATAATGGCAAGGATGGAAGTTGATTGGATGATACTTCCCCATTCAACAAGGATACTATTACTTTCATTGCCATAATAACTCTTTCGTATCATCGTCAGGGGAAGAGAACAAAGTGCCGCTTGAACTGTAGCCTTGGGACACCAAGCTGAGGAAACAAATAGTCGTTCCTTTATTGATAAGTTGGCACCTATACAAGATATAAATGCTATCGGTAGTCGGACAAGCAAACCAATGAAAACAACGGCACAACTCTTGACTACACTTTGACTTGACATTTCACTTAGATCAAAGGCAGCACCGATACTTCCAAAAAGAAGAGGAACTATGAGAATGTTCCAAACAATGTTTATATGCTTGCCAATGGTATGAGGTAACTTAGTCTCATCTAGACTACACTTGGTATATGCAACAACGAGCTTATGCTGCCAAAGTTGATTAGCAATGAGTAGTGTACTAGAAAGAGTATGTGCATGATATGATATTTAGTATTGGAAAGAAGAAGATAAACAGTATAACAACCGATACTCACCCAACCGCACCGGCTCCATCCAAGCCAATAATCTTGTAACCATATGTCATGATTAGACCAATCTCCAAGGCAACAATGGAATGCTGCCAATCATGTAAAAAGTAGTACCGAACAAAGGCTAGGACACAGCCAGCGAGACAGCCTGAAACAATGCCAAGGAAGATTGCAACAGGACCGTGATAGAATGCAGCCAGAACTAAGTTATCCGAGGTACTATCCAATGCAATACCAATACAAATGGTATACCCTGTTATGGCTACAATATCATCAAAGGCACAAGCCGCCATGAGAAGACTTGGTATTCCCTTGTCAACTCCATATCCCAAACGTTTTAGATTCGTCATGCCAGGAACAATGATTGCAGGTGAAACAGCTGCTAGTATGAAACCCAATGCAAGACTAAACATTATTGACATGTTAAATATCCAATGAGCAACGTATGCGGTTGCAATTGCCTCACATAAACCAGGTAATAATGTCAGTCGTAGTGCTACGAATCCAGCCTTTACCACCTTGTTCATGTCAATCTCACAACCTGATATTAGTAGTATGATACACAAGCCAGTAGTTTGTATGAATTCACTGAAGTGAGGTGATAGATTAAAGTTGATTGGTATGTATGCAAGTAAGATGCCAGATGTTAACGACCCTAGTAGTGGAGTAACTCCAACGATTGAAGTCAGATAGCCAAGGATGCTTGATACCAACCACAATACAGAAACATTAATTACATCTTGAGATGATATAGCAACGGTTTGTTGGTCTTGTACAATGAGATAGATACAACTACAGCCCAACAAGACAATTAGTAATGTATTGATAAAGTCGTTGTTCAGCGTCTTCTTTTCTGAATTGATAATATCGGCATCATTGGCCTTGTCTTCGTCTACCTCGATGATAGTCATCGTAGAATGACAGTCGCTAGTGCTTGATATATTGAGAATGAGAAATGAATTGCTGCTTAGACTGTCATTGGCTAGTTATAAGGATTAAAGGTACTTAGGTAGGTAATAGTGAAGAGAGTATGTTTCACTTTTCATTTCCAATACTCAACTCTCAGCTACTCGTGATATCAACAAACAACAATAGCAATACTAATACAATCTAACAATGGTACTAATACATCTCAAATCAACAAACGCTAACAACAACAATGACAACGATACTTCTTTCATGTATGAAACAACAACATCAACAAAGGTGGATGAATTAATCAAGTCATTGGTTGAGATTCACAATAGTAAGACGGGAGAATCACTCAATGCCGATGACGTATGCCTTTGGACGTGTGGTAAGGAGTTTGTTCGAGGCAAGTTAGTTTCGGATAGGCTTGGGAGTTGTAATGAAAAGACAAAGATCATTTGCAAGCTCACAACAAAAGGAGAAGGAGCACCAATGAGAGAACCAATTGTAAACGAGGCAGAAAGGAATGCAATGACGGAATTCTATTTCAAACGTCAAGAGGAAATGAAGAAGTTGGCATTGGCTGATGAAGATGATTACTTGAATAGTCAATGGGCTGATCCCAAGGGAATGAAGAAGTCATTACAAGGTCTAAGTGATGTCAAGGCTCCTGAGTTTAGGTAGACGAAGACAAGAGAGATGTTAGTGTTAGCTTGAGAGGCATAGCATTAGCAGAGAGACAGAAGGAACCCAAGAATTAGCAGATCCCACGAGTTGATGGCTACTCCGTCACAAACTCGATTGTATTAGTATTTTTACAAAATAATGATGTAACCTGAAGAATAGTTCGACTCGGGCTCTGTCACATCATTATGTCTATCGATCTCACTGCTCTCTCCCCTGCATATCCACTGCCCCTGCCTGCCCCCTTATCTGCACCTTCTTTACCCCTCTATGTGTATGTGTATACGATATAGAATCTCATAATTTCAAACTTGCCAAATCCTCCGCGGTATCTCTTACATCTCCACTACTACTATCCAATGAAGTAACACATTCTTGACATTCTTCTTTTGTAGCAAACTCCCGGCGTGTCATTCTACCGTTCTTGAACGAGATGTAATATCCACAATCCAATGGTGTTCTATCCCGACGTTTGAGATTGTTTGGACCGACAAGTGCGGCATTACCCGATCCCTCGAATATCACCTTATATCTGTCCTTTTTCGTGATATACTTTTCTACTACACATGCCTTTCCATTCAACTGAGGATGATTCGGCAGATTGATTACCTCACACCTTCGACCCCCAAACTCTGATGAGATGAGGTTCACTAATTTGATATTGCCATTGCCATTATCGATCATCCCTTCCATAAATTCTTCCCTATTAGATAGTGCTCCATCTCGATCTGTACGTAAAACATCACGTGGTAGAATTATCTCTGCACCCCATTCTAGCAATGTCTTAGCCTGCTCAAAACTACCATGATTGCACGAAGCGACAAAGAAAGGATTTAATCCCTTTGCATCCAACGCGTTGACATCTGCACCGTATTGCAGTAGTATGGACAGAAAGTTGGAATTGGTTGCCATTGCCAAGTGTACTAATGTAGCGTTTAAATTTTCCGGGTCTCTTGCATTTAATCTCTTCTTATCAACAGGAGATCCCAACCAATCCACAACACTTTTAAGATCATTATTCATCACCGCATCATAAATATACTTTGGTAGTTCTATACATCCATCGTAATCCAAGACTTGTCCATCATAATCGCCAATCTCTGCTTCCAGTTCTTTGATATTATTTACACACAACATGTAATCTTTCGAGGTTGTGTCACCCTTTTCCTTCAGCTCACATAACTCCCTACGATGAAATTCTAATTGAATAAGCATTTCCTTCGAAGGTGGGATTCTCTCTCTACACAGAGGACATGACTTGCTCTTCTCTTTCTTTAGAGAAGAACCAAACTTTGATTTCCATCCATCCAGACAATCGGCACAGAATTTATGTGTACATGGCAATGTAACTGCAGCTGTTAACGTCTCTAAACATATACCGCACTCATCAATTGCTGTTGTTTGATCATCCATATTGTAATGCTTCGTAATGTAATTGTTAGGTAGCTGTGTATTTGTGGTTAATATTTTTGCAATACTAAATCAATATGTATCTCTGCCTTAGATGGTTGATTTTGTCAGATTGATATCAGATTATCGTATATGAATACAGCTATTCTTGCTCTTTACGGTATACTAGTTTATTGTATTCACTTGATGTTTTATCGAGTTGTATTACGTAGTCAGCTGTACAATAATAGGTGCATAAGATATGCAAAAAAACATATGTTTGGTGGTAGAATCGACTCTTGTGCTCAATATGATAACCACCGCACACCACTACCGATCGAAAGGGAGTTATATAGAGATATAGTAATGGTACTGATGGTATACGAAATGCTTTATTGAATAGAATTGACAATCAATTTAGGTGCACACATCTTATGTTCATTACCTAGAGTTTATTTTTTATGAGAGTACCTAGACTACGGTGATTAAAATTGCTTACATGTGGAATGTGAGAGGCGAGATTATCATAGATAGATGCAATCGACCGGAGGCTAGAGGTGTCGTATAACATATCTTTTAACATATGTAACACTTCTTGATGTATTCTTTATCTTAGTATCCCCGAATATGAGAACTCATAACTCTCTTGCTAAAAGTCTTGTTCCTTTACCACTCTTTCTCCAAACTGACCTCTCTTCATACTCATACTCATATTAATATTAGACTGTATGTATCGATATAGAATCTCATAACTTCAGATTTTCCAACTCCTCTGCGGTCACCTTTACATCTCCACTACTACTATCTAATGAAGTAACATACGCTTGACATTCTTCTCTTGTAGCAAACTCACGACGAGACATCTTACCATTCTTGAATGTGATATAATACCCACAATCTAATGGTGTTCTATCCCGACACTTGAGATTGTTTGGTCCGACAAGTGCTGCATTGCCCGATCCTTCGAATATAATCTTATACTTGTTCTTCTTGGTGATATACTTTTCTACTACACATGCCTTGCCATTTAATTGTGGATGATTCGGTAGATTGATTACCTCACACCGTCTACCCCCAAACTCTGATGAGATAAGTTTGGTTAATTCGTTATTTCCATACGTCTTTATTATCATTTGAATGAATAATTCCTTATCAGACACTCCATAATCTGCTACCGAAAGAGAAGGGGGTAGAGATATCTCCACACCCCATTCGAGCAATATCTTAGCGCGCTCAAAACTCCATTTTGCTGCAAGAAAGAGAGGACTACATCCCGAGGAATCCAATGCATTAACACCTGCTCCGTATTGTAACAATATGGACAGCAAGTCAGAATTGTCCGTATCAATTGCCAAGTGCACTAATGAGTAGTTTACTAAAGCCGGGTATCTTGCAGTTAACCTTTTCATATCAACAGGAGAGCCCAACCATTTCATCACCTTTTTCATGTTGTTTTTCTTCAATGCCTTGACAATTTCCTTAGGTAGTTCCATATATCCATCGTAATCTAAGCCTTCTCCTTCATAATCGCCAATCTCTTTTTCCAATTCTTTGATCTGCTCTACTTGGAACATATAGCGTCGCGAAGTTTTGTCACCTCTAGCCTCAAACTCACGTTTCTGTTTACGGTGATAATCCAATTGAATAAATATATCTTTTGATGGAGGGATCTTCTTTCTACATAAAGGACATGACTTGCTCCTCTCTTTCTTATTGATATTATCATCATATAGAGAAGCACCAAACTTTGATTTCCATCCATCCAAACAATCAGCACAAAACTTATGTGTGCATGGTAATGTAACTGCGGCTGTTAATGTCTCCAAACATATACCGCATTCATCGTTTGCTGTTGTTTGATTATCCATATCGCAATTGTCGTGGTGTATATTGAAGATTATTAATGTCCCTGCCGACGATTGAAAAGTACACTTCTCTACTCGTTGTTGCAATGCCGAGCTCTCAATCTATACCGAGCAGCCACTGTTAGCAAAAGACGAAGCATATGAATAGCAGCTGAATAATCTTGACCTATGGACGATCATATGGCTAGATGTTAGATAGCATACAGCATAGTAGAGTAAGCTCACATCGTGTAAGGATACCTCACTGCCAAACGAGTGAGTAGAAAAAACTCATTGCAATAGGGAGATCAATGACATCAATAGCCTCGTCAATAACTCTCCATCTTTGCAATACTATCCAGATCAATATACTAAGCAGAGCAATATGAAACTTTCCGCCATTATATTCACCACCCTGATCAGTTTCAGCGCAACCGCCGCACAAACAACGACGACACCCATGGTCGAGGCAAATGATGATAATTTTACAATTACCTGTGATTATAGTAATAGATTCCCCGTATGCAGTAACGAGGGTGGCCGGTTAGACGTATTACTCAACGATGACTCCTCATTCTCAAACAAATCTGAACTATACATTAAAACAGTACAAACACAACCACCAGCTGGCTATGGACATTGTGATATTGGTGATAGAAGAAGTAGTAGTGATAATCGAGAAGTTGTAGTATATACTCCTGGGAGTAATGTCAAGGTGGCTAATGATTTAGTTTGTGAATATACAGTTTGTATTATCAATACAATGGATTGTGATACTGCCAAGATTTCTATTAGGTTACAACAGGGGCAACTGATACAGTGAGCAATAGAGAAAAGTTGAGGGGATATCATAATTTGTATGTCGATTTTGGAAACATCATAATTAGCAGCACTTATATATTACACCAACAACACTACATAGCCGAGAGTAGAGAGAGTATATTATCAGAAGGAACATATCAACTATTGTGGGGCGCATCAAAGAAGAAAAGGAGACACACATGCAGTAGCAACAGTATATCATAGCATATACAATCATCAAATGAAAACAAGAATACTTTTTACTTTACATCATGATAACTACTAGTAGTTGATGATGACGTCTTCTCTCTTGAGAGAAGATACGGACCAAGGAATTGAATTGCAAGTAAACCAATCGGAGCAGTGATAATAATGGCAAGGATTGAAGTTGATTGAATGATACTTCCCCATTCGATTAGGATATCACTTTCATCACCGTAACCCTTTCGTATCATCGTCAATGGAAGAGAACAAAGAGCAGCTTGGACTGTAGCCTTTGGACACCAAGTGGAGCTAACGAAGAGTCTTTCCTTTATTGATAAGTTGGCACCGGAACAAGATATAAATGCCGTGGGTAATCGGATAAGCAAACCAATAAAAACAACAGCACAACTCTTGAATACAACTTGACTTGACATTTCACTTAGTTCAAAGGCAGCACCGATACTCCCAAACAGAAGAGGTACTATAACGATATTCCATACAATGTTTATATGCTTTCCAATGGTATGAGGTAACTTAGTCTCGTCGAGAGAGCACTTGGTATATGCAATGACAAGTTTATGCTGCCACAGTTGATTAGCAATGAGGAGCGTGCTGAAAAAGAAGAGTGTATGTATGTTAGTATTGATAAGAAGATGATAACACAGTATACAACAAACAATACTCACCCAACCGCACCGGCTCCATCCAAGCCAATAATCTTGTAGCCATATGTCATGATTAGACCCAGCTCCAAGGCAACAACAGAATGCTGCCAATCATGTGGAAAGTAGTATCGTACAATGGCTAAAACACAACCAGCAAGACAACCCGAAACAATACCAAGAAAGATTGCAACTGGACCATGATAGAATGCAGCCAGAACTAAGTTATCCGAGGTACTATCCAATGCAATGCCAATACAAATGGTATACCCTGTTATGGCTACAATATCATCAAAGGCACAGGCTGCCATGAGAAGACTTGGTATTCCCTTGTCAACTCCATATCCCAAACGTTTTAGATTCGTCATGCCAGGAACAATGATTGCAGGTGAAACAGCTGCTAGTATGAAACCCAATGCAAGACTAAACATTATTGACATGTTAAATATCCAATGAGCAACGTATGCGGTTGCAATTGCCTCACATAAACCAGGTAATAATGTCAGTCGTAGTGCTACGAATCCAGCCTTTACCACCTTGTTCATGTCAATCTCACAACCTGATATTAGTAGTATGATACACAAGCCAGTAGTTTGTATGAATTCACTGAAGTGAGGTGATAGATTAAAGTTGATTGGTATGTATGCAAGTAAGATGCCAGATGTTAACGACCCTAGTAGTGGAGTAACTCCAACGATTGAAGTCAGATAGCCAAGGATGCTTGATACCAACCACAATACAGAAACATTAATTACATCTTGAGATGATATAGCAACGGTTTGTTGGTCTTGTACAATGAGATAGATACAACTACAGCCCAACAAGACAATTAGTAATGTATTGATAAAGTCGTTGTTCAGCGTCTTCTTTTCTGAATTGATAATATCGGCATCATTGGCCTTGTCTTCGTCTACCTCGATGATAGTCATCGTAGAATGACAGTCGCTAGTGCTTGATATATTGAGAATGAGAAATGAATTGCTGCTTAGACTGTCATTGGCTAGTTATAAGGATTAAAGGTACTTAGGTAGGTAATAGTGAAGAGAGTATGTTTCACTTTTCATTTCCAATACTCAACTCTCAGCTACTCGTGATATCAACAAACAACAATAGCAATACTAATACAATCTAACAATGGTACTAATACATCTCAAATCAACAAACGCTAACAACAACAATGACAACGATACTTCTTTCATGTATGAAACAACAACATCAACAAAGGTGGATGAATTAATCAAGTCATTGGTTGAGATTCACAATAGTAAGACGGGAGAATCACTCAATGCCGATGACGTATGCCTTTGGACGTGTGGTAAGGAGTTTGTTCGAGGCAAGTTAGTTTCGGATAGGCTTGGGAGTTGTAATGAAAAGACAAAGATCATTTGCAAGCTCACAACAAAAGGAGAAGGAGCACCAATGAGAGAACCAATTGTAAACGAGGCAGAAAGGAATGCAATGACTGAATTCTATTTCAAACGTCAAGAGGAAATGAAGAAGTTGGCATTGGCTGATGAGGATGATTACTTGAATAGTCAATGGGCTGATCCCAAGGGAATGAAGAAGTCATTACAAGGTCTAAATGATGTCAAGGCTCCTGGGTTTAGGTAATGATTTAAGATGGAGAAAGAGACAAAGTAGTCTATTCACACATAAGCGTCTGAATCAGTAGCATTATATATTTGACAATTGACAGTTATAATACCGTATTGCTTGATCTCTTCTTCTGATCTCTTCTTAGCTACCAATCTCTACTGGTGGATATCCCTTTATCTCCTGCATCATTAATCATTTCCTCGATTCTTCCTGTACCCCCTGCTCTATTTCACCCCTTATCATTATTCGTCTACCTCTCTATCTCCGGTATGAAGATCGAAAGAAGCAGTCTCATGAACATACTGAGCGTCTCGATCATATATTCATTGACAGTTATGACGTTTCACAATCAACTTATATATGCAGATTATAGCTCGAAACTTCCACATATGTCCTGCTACTATATGTCCGATCGGTTCGATTGAACCCGGCTATATCCTCATGCTATATCCTAATCTATAGTGCATCGCTATGGTATCACTCCTCCGCGGTAGCAAGTATGATTAGATTATAGATTCATACTTGCCAACTCCTCTGCGGTACCTTTTACATCTTCTCTGCTACTACTATCAATGAGGTAACATATGCTTGACACTCTTCTTTTGTAGCAAACTCACGACGAGACATTTTACCATTCTTGAAGGAGATGTAATACCCACAATCGAGCGGAGTTCTATCCCGGCGTTTGAGATTGTTTGGACCGACGAGTGCAGGATTACCCGATCCCTCAAATATGATCTTATACTTGTCCTTTTTCGTAATATACTTCTCTACTACACATGTCTTGCCATTCAATTGTGGATGATTCGGTAGATTGATTACCTCACACCTTCGACCACCAAACTCAGATGAAATAAGTTTGGCTAATTTGGTGTTTCCAGACATGATGCACATCCGAATGAATGCGTCCCTATTAGATTCAGATTTATCCTGAACATGCGAAATAGAACGTGGTAGAGATATCTCTGCACCCCATTCCAACAATATCTTAGCCTGCTCTAAACCAGCTTTTGTTGCAATAAAGAAAGGATTGAATCCTATTGCATCCAATGCGTCAACATCTGCTCCGTACTGCAAAAGTATCGACAGCAAGTCAGTTTCGGTGGTGGTACAAACCACCAAGTGTACTAAAGTGGAGTTCATATAATCTGGATATCTTGCACTCAATTTGTTCATATCAACAGGAGATCCCAACCAATCCACAATCCTCTCAATGTTATTCGTCTTCACTGCATCGAATATATATTTTGGTAGTTCCATATTATCGTCGTAATCTATTCCTTCTCCTTCGTAATCGCCAATCTGTGCTTCCAATTGTTTGGTATGTTTCACCAAAGTCATGTATTCTCTCGAAGATGTATCACCTCTAGCCTCCAACTCACGTAGCTCTCTACGATGAAACTCTAGTTGCATTAACATATCTTTCGATGGAGGGATCCTCTCTCTACACAAAGGGCATGATTTGCTCCTCTCTTTCTTATTAAATAGAGGAGAACCAAATTTTGATTTCCATCCATCCAAACATTCAGCACAGAACTTATGACCGCATGGCAATGTAACCGCAGAAGTAAGTGCTTCTAAACATATACCACATTCATCATTTGCTGTTTGGTCATCCATTGTAATGCTTCGTGATGTATTTGTGTTAAGTAGCTATAATTGTGGTTTGTATATTTTTGCAATACTAAACACATCAATATGTATCTCTGCCGTAGGTGGTTGATGTTTGTCAGGTTGATATCAGATTATCGCATATGAATACAGCTATTCTTGCTCTTTATGGATACTAGTTTATTGTATAGTTGGGGTTGTATCGAGTTGTATTTAGTCAGCTGTCAATAGGTGCATAAGATATGCACAAAATTATGTCTGGTGAATCTAACTCTCGTGCTCAATAACACTATGATAACCGCTACCAAACCACTGCCGGTCGAAAGAACGTTAAATAGAGATAAAGTAGCAGTACTGATGGTATACGAAATGCTTTTATTGCAATAATATAACAATATCAATTTAATAGGTGCGCATCTTATAATTTACCTACAGACTTTATTTTATGAGAGTTGATTTCTCGGAAATACTTACATGTGGAATGTGAGAGTTTATACACTTCCCGCCTCTGTTCACGATATGTCATCCCTTTTCTATGTATTCTTGATATATTTATTAATATAGTTGTTGATATCTATGTATAGAGTTGTAACAAGAGACACATCTTATCCTTATGACCTATGTCCTGTCTCTCCTACTCCTATCTCTCTTCCCAGGTGTTATTCCGTAGATCCTTTTATTCCCCACAATCATCTAATAGAATCTCATATCTTCATATTTGCCAACTCCTCGACAGTCTCTTTTACGTTTCCATTCAATGAGGCTACATATTCTCGACATTCTTCTTTTGTGGCAAACTCACGACGAGACATTCTACCATTCTTAAATGTGATGTAATACCCGCAATCTAATGGTGTTCTATCCCGACGTTTGAGTTTGTCCGGACCGACAAGTGCTGCATTACCCGATCCCTCGAATATGATTTTGTACTTGTCCTTTTTCGTGATATACTTTTCTACTATACATGTCTTGCCATTTAATTGTGGATAATTGGGCAGGTTGATTACCTCGCATCGTCGACCCCCAAACTCCGATGAAACAAGTTTGCCTAATTTGATATTTCCAGACATGATGCACATTCCAATGAATCCTTCCCTTTCAGATTGTCCACATTCTTCTTGAACTGTTTTTTTTGACATCATTTGGTAAAGATATCTCAACACCCCATTCCAATAATATCTTAGCCCGCTCGAAACCAGCTTCTACTGGATTGAGAGCAGTAAATCCCTCAGCATTTGGTACACCAATATCTGCTCCGTATTGCAGTAGTATGGACAGCATGTCAGAATTTTTAGTATGAACAGCCAAGTGTAATAGTGTAGAGTTTAAAAGATCGGGATGTCTTGCATTCAATCTCTTCTTATCAACAGGAGATCCCAGCCATTGCTGGACCTTCTTTATGTTGTTAGTCTCCAAAGCTTTGAAGATATCCTCAGGAATTTCCGTGTACTCTTTGCCGTCATAATCAATGCCTTCTCCGTCATAATCACCAATTTCAGCTTCTAATCTTTTGATTTGTCCTACACGAACCATGTATTCTGCCGAAGTAGTATCACCTCTGGCCTCCAACTTACGTTTCTGTGCACGATGAAATTCCAGTTGAATCATCATATCTTTTGATGGAGGGATTCTCTTTCTACACAGAGGACATGACTTGCTTCTCTCTTCTTGAATCATATCGTCATCAAATCTTGGACAACCAAATTTCGACTTCCATCCATCCAAACATTCGGCACAGAACTTATGTGAACATGGTAGAGTAACTGCGGAATTTAGTGTCTCTAAACATATACCGCATTCATTATCTGTTTTGTCATCCGTCATATTATTGCAATATCTTTGTTGTACAAGGTTGCACTGTTGTGTACTTTCGGTAGATAATCTTTTGCAATACTAATCTCAATAGTGTAACCGCGTAGGTGATTGTTATGTCAGTCAGGTTAATAATCAGATTATTGTATAAGAGTACTATTATGTTTGTTCTTTGTGGTGGTAAAGGGGAGTTAATAGCTTTTGATAGTTGTATCGGTGCATATATATGCACAAAAAATATATTCGGTTGAATCTACTCTCGTGCTCAATAACGACTATGATAATAACAACCGCCACCAAAACACTACAGGTCGAAAGGCCGTTAAAGACTGATGTAGTAACAGTACTGATGGTATATGAAATGTTTTTATTGCAATAGAAATGACATTATTAAATAGGTGACATCTTAGTTTATTTTTTTTATTACTAGCCCGCTTCGCGGGCTAGCCCTCCGGGGGCCCTCCGGGGGCACCTGCGGTGAGCTTAACGCTGCGCGGCAGTACTACATCTTCTCTTCTCTCCTCCTTCTTCTTCTTCTTCTTCTTCTTTCTACTTCTACTTCTGCCTATTCAAATGATGGTGGTCTGCTGCAAATTAGAAACTTCACTTTAAAAGTAGAAACTTCAAATATCTCAATCCGATATGCAGTATGCATACTAATAATTTGGTGATGGAAGTGACGATACTGTCAGTTAGTTGCAAACAAACTCACCACGGAGATAAATCGGTTATACATTAGCTACAATACATGTTATTATGGTATGGTACGATATAGAGATTTAGAGATCACTCCCACAAGTATCATCTCCATACATGATAACTCAACAATCATTATCGAAGGAGATCAAGTGTCACCAACTTATTAATACCAAAGGGTTAGATATATTATGCATTGCAATAGAGATAGATGAATTAGAATCATCAGATAAGCCCACAAATTATTGCACCTTGATTGAAAACAGTAGTAATATAATAATGTGAATGTAGCAAATCAATGGAATATTATAATTATAAAAAGTATATATACAATCCAGAACGCCATGTAGTCAAGAAAGTTGTACAATAAATAAGGTTAAGAATATCGGAAGAAAGCTATGCTCTCATGAAGGTTGCACCTCAAGAAGTAGAGGAGATGGATTATGTTTAAAGCACGGATCAACACGAACTAAATTTGTTGTATGTAAGCATGAAGATTGCAAAAAGAAGGCACAGTTTAAAGGCTTATGTAGAGGTCACGGAGGGAAAAAATGCAACTTTAAAGGTTGTAAAAGTTTAATTGCTTATGGAGGTCATGACAAATGTATTAAACACACGCTTTGAGTTTAGAGTGTGTATAAAGGGAAATATCATCATCAACGACATCAACAAGTATATTGATTGATTACAATCATTATGGTGGATTATTAAAAATTGATAATATACAACAGTAAGATATTGCAAGAACGAGGACATCATTTCATATACCATCAACCTTGGCTACTTGTTTGGACCAAGCTAGAGCTCTCTCATCTTACATTATCAAGTAGTTATCTGAACGAATAATGAAGATACCTCAAGAGGAAATCTAATCACAAACACATCTATATTTAACCCCTAAGTACCTCAGTCCAGACTACATTCTTCATATATTTGCATGTAGAATCAAGTCCCATATCCTTAAACTGATCTTGCTCGGCCCAAACACATACATTGCGAGGATTGCCACATCTCGAGAAAGCCACATAAATCTGCCCATGAGTCCAGACATCTCTCGGGAGTAGTATACCACACTTTTCAACTGACTGGCCTTGAGAGCGGTGGAATGTAACCGCAAATGCAGGCTTGATGGGAAACTGAAGGCGCGTCATAGTCAACGGTTGATCATCTGGATCATATCTCATGCTTATTCTGGGTAACTGAAGTATATCATCTTCATTACCATTGGCATCCAACTTCTCAAGCTCCAGTCTATGCTTATAAATCTCTTTAACAATATATCTCGTGCCATTACAATGTCCAGCCTTGACATTAAAGTTCCGTAGTAGAATTACTGGAGCTCCAACCTTGAGATGAAGTTCATGCTCAGACAGACCAGATGGGTTCAGGAGGTTCAAATAATCAACTGGATACTCAAGTCTTTGGTCATCATTATCAACTGTGTCAACACTCTTGAAAGTATGCAGCTCTCCTGGCAGCTTCTGAACCATCTCGATGTTAGTCTCGTTCACGATTGTATTATCAGCAGCCAGTATCATTCGTGACTTGAGGTACTGCTTGTTTCCAACGTTATCACGAAGATCGCCATATACATCATCCATTACATCTTCTGAACTGTCTCTTGTCATTTGATGTGGTATTTTAACAACACCATCGTGTTTCTTTGACTTTGAGACTGAGGCTTTGCCATCTCCCAACTTGAGTAGCCACTTTTCAAACTCTCTAAGTTCGGTATGAAAGTCGGTATCATCTGGATACTGTTCGATATACTTTTGTACTCTCATGTTCTCAGTTAGACGAAGTATCTCGACATCATCATCCCAAAGATCATTTGAGCTTTTGAGGCACTTATTAACCACAGCTGCACGATTTCCCCTCTCCACAACTGGCAACATCTGACGAAAGTCTCCACTTACGAGTATAAGTTTGCCTCCGAACTTTTTATTATGATTGCCTGTGAGTCCTCGAAGAGTACGATCCAAACACTCAAAGCTTAACTTGTTCATCATTGGGCCCTCATCGATGATTCCCAAGTCCATATCTCTCAAAAACTTAGCCAAGTTACTCTGAAGACGTATGTTACATCTTGTGCCTTCGTCGAATATTTTGCAGGGTATCTTGAACATACCATTTGATGTACGACCCTCGTGAAGAAGTGTTGCAGCTATTCCTGAGAAGGCAGTTGAGGCAACAATACCATCATTCCTACGAATATCGCCTGCCAATACATTCAAAGTAAACGTCTTGCCAGTTCCACCGGGTGCATCTAAAAATACGAGTCCACCTTCGTTGTTTTCGAGTCTCTCCTTGATTCTATTGTACACACGGCGCTGACCAGTATTCAACTTGTCAATGTTCTCGAGATAAAACTGGCGTGCCTTCTCCTTGATGATCATAGCTTCTCTTCTATTGTCAAGATAGGCTTGGTAGAACTCGTCTCGCTCGAAATCTGGGTGAGGCAAGCCATAGTTTCCAGCTGACTTCTCTTGAGATTTGAAACGCTCGTGAATGTCACACAAACTTGCATTGGCAGCTATCATATCAACATCCCACGCTTCACTATCAATATCAGATGCTTGATCAGGCTCTTTTTGGGGTACTACTCGACCATGAAAGGCTTCTTCAAACCTTCGATTATAATCATCTCTCATACTATCTTTGTAATGGTTGTACAGTTTAAGAGGATCACCGACTTGATTCTGTGTCAAGATGTCAACAAAAAAGGCACGGAGTTGGTACATATTTGTTGTTGTATGAACTGCTTCGTCCATAGCATCGTACCAATGTAGATCATCTTTTGTTAAATGCCTTTTAATACAAGCCTCCAAGAATGTATTGCATACTGAACCATCATCTAATGTCTTGAGATGCTCAAAGCTCGTTGCACCTTTAATCCTGTTGAGTAGTAGTCGAAGATGATATCGCTCGACATTTGAAGGGTGAGCTTGGTGCATCCTACCAATTGCAAAACCCCTTTGTCTGGGCTTCCATTCCTTCTTCGTTGCATTCCATGTGAACTTTTCTGGCATTTGATGGTAGTAGAGCTCTTCAGCACCACCCTTCTTCTCACGACACATCCTAAAGTACTCTGTCAACGTCGTCCTAGAACAGTCGATAAGCATCTCTTCGGCCTCTGCTCTGTCGGTATTAGGATCTGGTGTAAACCTAATTTGCTGTTCTCCTGGCACATGAACTTTTAATGCCTCAACATTTGGAGAGCGTTCAACAATAGGATACTTGAGCAATCTCCAACAGGCTTCAACTGAGCTGACATACCGCTTACTTTCATAGTCTTTGATCTCATCTCTGGCTTGGGCCACTTCTACATTTGTCTCTTGTGACTCGCCTGTTGCATTTGTGGCCTTCTCGACTGTAACGTTGGCTTGGTCGGAGCCTTTCATTATATACTTGAAGACATACTTGAGACTTCTCACCGAATGTACATACTCAACATTGATATGGCAATCATATTTCTTGATCAACCACGGCGAGTGAGGTACTACATCGGCATTTGTTACCTTGGTTCTGACTTGGTTGATATATTTGTAGAAGAAGTTACCGCCATCTTCGGGGGATCTACGACGATAGCGTGGGTAGTTATCTTCGTCGAGTGTTGTCTCAGTCTCGTATCGATGTGGGTATCCATTCTTACACATTTTGTTGATATTATCACAACAACTGAAACCTCGTGCTTTACACTTTGGTCCGTGAATCATACTCTTTGTGACTCTATCATATATTGGGTCTTTCTTGTCGGGTATCTCGGCACTGATGATTCGATCAATATTCTCGATTGTCAAATGATGCTTATCCTCGAACCAAAAGAGGATGTGAGCATGAGGAAAGCCTCGCTTTTGAAACTCGATAGAGTACACATGCGCTTTAACCTTTCCAAAGACATGCCTGTCTTTGAAATCTTTCATCAGCATGTCCAGCTTCAACTTGAACACTCGGCAGCATAAGTCAGGCCGATTGAGAGCATTTTGACCCTTCTCAAGTTGATCTTTGATCTCCTTCCAATCCGGATTGCAAGTCATGGTAACAAATAGATGAGGTTTACCATATCTACGACATATAGCCATAGCGTCTTGATATTGTTGGTGCATGTATCTATCACTGCCTGTATGAGTTCCTGGCAGAATAGTTGGTACTGGCGTGCCAATTTTCTCAAGGTCGACTTGATGAGCATCATCCCCTTTGTACACGGCGTCTTGAACACTCTTGTACAAATCAGCTCGACACTGTTTCTGGTTGAATCGAAAAAATCGGAGACGATCACCCTCTACCTTTGCCCACTGATCTACTATGTACTGCTCGCCGAGTCTATTGGCAAGGTGGATCGGGTTTTTCACTATATTGCCGCTTTTATCTTTGCGTGCCATCAACATATAGGACACCCAAGCAGCCAGAGTAATAGCTTTGGTAACCTTTTTCACTTTTAAGTTCCACCCGTCTTGGCCTCTAAAGTGAGTCGGTACAACAACAGCGAAATTGTGAGGTAATGTAACACATGAAAGACATTTGCAGTTCACATTGGAACGACATAACTTACTTGTTGAACAACAAAGGATAACAGGTAGGGTCGTATGATCGATGGTCATCTCTGATGAATTTGACGCCCTCTTTTTCATCGGCTGGTTGCTTGAGATTGAATACAACACATCGTTGATGATCAGCTGTAGCATTATTCGGAAATAAGATGGAAACTTCATTCACTGTAGGCTTGTTCAGACGGCCGATATGTGTACCACTTCTTGTTTTCATTTGTGTATCCTCGGGCTTGTCTGATACATGTATCGATATCTTTAAATCGTCGACACCATCTGGGTGATACTTCTCGATATACTCTTTGACAGCATAGCAATCGTTGATATAAGTATTGCCTGCTTCATTGAGAGCCTTGTGGAGCTTGGTAAAGATACGCTTGGCAAGCTCTTTCTCACTTGGATCCTTGAAGTCCGTAAAGTTACCAAGCCTATGAACAGCAGCTTCGTCAGGCTCATAGAAGTAAGTCTGCATAAACTTAGGCTTTACACCGTCTCTTGGTAACATAGGCCCAATTCTACGATGCAACTGTCCATGAATTCGTACGGCATTTACCAAACCTTTCTTTCTACTCTTACCCCAGCCCTTGCTCTTGTCTGCTGTTGCAACAGATGACATTGCCATGCCATTATTAAACATCCTTGAATGTGTTCGGAAGAAGATCGCTTCTTTACTATTATAAGTAAGGAGCTTCTCGATGTATGGATGTAATCCAAAATCATATTGAATGGGTATTTCTACCTTGCCGTGGTTGCAGCAAATCTGACCAAGACATGGCTTGTCTTGAGTACCTTTGTTTTCATTTTTGAAACCTATTGCCCCACAATATGCACATCGTATCTTATCCATCGGTCCCAAGTGTACCTTTTCGACTATATTGTCGTCACAATGATCTTGTTTCAATGCACAGCCTATATCCTCTTTGGCCGCTGCTTCTGTTCTGGCTGGACGTGTTCTTCTCTCGTGGGCAGTCTTGTATTCACGTCGAGCTTGGTCGGATCGAGATCGAGCCTGAGCATACAACTTTTTAATCTTCTCCTTCACAATACTGACCAATTCTGACATGTTAGTATCACCTACCATCACACCGCAATCTTTCAAGGCTTGCACAATATCATTCCTTGGAACATTTGACGAAGTATACAGCGGGCTTTCATACAATTGCTGTGATACATATGTCATCTCTTCCTCGTAGTAGTTTGAATTGCGGGAAGATTCTTCGTCGCCTTCTTCTTCTTCTTCACCATCCATATCGTCGATCAATTCCATCGCATCAGATACCTGATGTTTAGCTTGGAGTAGCTTTTGGATGATGTTATCCTTGAGATTTAAACGAGCGGTATTGATTGTGTCAGAAGTAACACGTGA
>Ga0214479_100100_pt1 | contig 50912 bp, 45 predicted proteins | sample M1_20Mar14CPVII9_5_FD_165054 | JGI IMG/M metagenome (GOLD analysis project Ga0214479, IMG submission 165054) | Marine eukaryotic communities from Monterey Bay, California, United States - M1_20Mar14CPVII9sort6BwellE14 | ecosystem: Environmental > Aquatic > Marine > Unclassified | place: USA... | reverse complement strand
GCCACATGTTGGCGGGTTTCATATGCCTCAGATCACGATTTCCTGCCGACTTTCAGGCAATGTTTGGCCATCAAGTGGGGGTATAGCAGCATGTAGGTTGTTGAATAGTGGTTGTTTGGCAATGTATAGGTGTATAACAAGTTGATGAACACTCTAGGCATGATTGTAAGTCCATCCATCATACTTTTACAGCCACATGTTGGCGGGTTTCATGCCTCAGATCAGGAAAAAATCTCGATTTCCTGCTGACTCTCAGGCAATGTTTGGCCATCAAGTGGGGTTATAGCAGCATGTAGGTTGTTGAATAGTGGTTGTTTGGCATTGTATATGTGTATAACAAGTTGATGAACACTTTAGGCATGATTGTAAGTCCATCCATCATACTTTTACAGCCACATGATGGCGGGTTTCATGCCTCAGATCAGGAAAAAATCTCGATTTCCTGCTGACTCTCAGGCAATGTTTGGCCATCAAGTGGGGTTATAGCAGCATGTAGGTTGTTGAATAGTGGTTGTTTGGCAATGTATATGTGTATAACAAGTCGATGAACACTCTAGGCATGATTGTAAGTCCTCCCATCATACTTTTACAGCCACATGTTGGCGGGTTTCATGCCTCAGATCAGGAAAAAATCTCGATTTCCTGCTGACTCTCAGGCAATGTTTGGCCATCAAGTGGGGGTATAGCAGCATGTAGGTTGTTGAATAGTGGTTGTTTGGCAATGTATACGTGTATAACAAGTTGATGAACACTCTAGGCATGATTGTAAGTCCATCCATCATACTTTTACAGCCACATGTTGGCGGGTTTCATATGCCTCAGATCACGATTTCCTGCCGACTTTCAGGCAATGTTTGGCCATCAAGTGGGGGTATAGCAGCATGTAGGTTGTTGAATAGTGGTTGTTTGGCAATGTATAGGTGTATAACAAGTTGATGAACACTCTAGGCATGATTGTAAGTCCATCCATCATACTTTTACAGCCACATGTTGGCGGGTTTCATGCCTCAGATCATGATTTCCTGCCGACTTTCAGGCAATGTTTGGCCATCAAGTGGGGGTATAGCAGCATGTAGGTTGTTGAATAGTGGTTGTTTGGCAATGTATAGGTGTATAACAAGTTGATGAACACTCTAGGCATGATTGTAAGTCCATCCATCATACTTTTACAGCCACATGTTGGCGGGTTTCATGCCTCAGATCAGGAAAAACTCTCGATTTCCTGCCGACTTTCAGGCAATGTTTGGCCATCATGTGGGGGTATAGCAGCATGTAGGTTGTTGAATAGTGGTTGTTTAGGAATGTATATGTGTATAACAAGTTGATGAACACTCTAGGCAGGATTGTAAGTCCATCCATCATACTTTTACAGCCACATGTTGGCGGGTTTCATGCCTCAGATCACGATTTCCTGCCGACTTTCAGGCAATGTTTGGCCATCAAGTGGGGGTATAGCAGCACGTAGGTTGTTGAATAGTGGTTGTTTGGCATTGTACAGGTGTATAACAAGTTGATGAACACTCTAGGCATGATTGTAAGTCCATCAATCATACTTTTATAGCCACATGTTGGCGGGTTTCATGCCTCAGATCATGATTTCCTGCTGACTTTCAGGCAATGTTTGGCCATCAAGTGGGGGTATAGCAGAATGTATGTTGTTGAATGTGGTTGTTTGGCAATGTATAGGTGTATAACAAGTTGTTGAACACCCCCAGCATATTTCTAACACCCTCCATCATACTTTTACAGGAAGTCGATTTCCTAAGTAGTGACACAAGTTAGTTTGGGGAGTAGGTCATAGCATCTAAGGTATATTATATAACAATGGACTATTCTACATAAACCATTGCTTCGAAACCAATCATGCTCTTATCATCATCGTTTATCCCCTGCTTACTGCCATCTACTAGCTGTTCACGCACGGGTTGATCTAAAACTAAGGCTCTCAACAAGACCTCTCTCCTTCTTGATAAACTCACATACACAAGTCAACCATTCTAACTTTCATCATCGCTATTTTCGACATCAGCATATGAAATGCTAATGATATTTGTCGCCCTGCTACTACTCCTACTAGGTTTGACTGGCTCGGGTGAAGGCATCCACCGAGGGCGTTTCTTCGCCTTTGGAAATCCACTCGGAACAAAGTCTTCCTCTTCGTCGGCTACCTTGGGCTTCCTCTTGCTCTTCCTCTTCTTTTTGCCAGGTCCTCGGCTGAATAGTGAAGGAAATGCAGGCCACTGATGGATAGCCTCATACAAATTGCTCAGACGATTGATTTTACTTCTCTTCTTCACACTTTTGACAATCCCCTTACCGTACCCCTTACACCCAATCTCCTGCTGAACCAACTCAAGTAGTTTGTGCATCAGCTCGAGTGGGACATCATCAAAGAGCCGAGGGTCATACAGGTCCTTATTCAATACACATAGGGCAAGGACGACTTTGTACCGAATCTTCTCTCCCTCATTCTCAAGTTTATTGATGTTGGTAAGTTCCTCCTCACGTGTTCCTCCAAAATTGCGGCCGGCAATGATAACACTACAAGTATGATTCGAGTTGTTTGCAATGGCATCCAAGCTCGTCGTATCACAGATTGCTTTGAGTAAGTCCTTCCTGCCCGTCTTCACTCTGATGTTATTGTCCGACAAATCGAGAGATCGAAGGGTAGTATTATTCTTCAACATATCCACAATTGGAGGTACATGTGTGTCGCCAACATTATTGCCAACAAGAGAGAGCGTCCTAAGAGTGGTATTCTTTTTGAGTGCTTCCATCAATATTGTTGCACACTTGACCGGCAATCCATTGGAACTTATATTTAAATCAAGAAGAGATGTATTCTTTGACAAAAACTTTGCAACCAGTTTCATACTAGGCATTCTTCTGATTTTGTTACCGCTTAGATCAACATATGTTAACGATGAACTTCCCTTGATACCAGACATTACAATGGAAAGAACACGGTCATCAAATCCAAGATGATTAGAACCAAGACAAAGCTGTTCCAATGTTGTGCTCTTTTCCAACGCATCTCTCAATATTCTGGCCTTGGTCTTACCCTCCTTTCCCTTCCCAATACCAGCGCCAGCCATACTAAACTCAGAAACCTCGTTCTTCCTCCACAGAAAGTTAGTAACAAGAGCTAATCCATCTTTGTCAAAGGTGTTGTCATCGAGGATGAGACTATTGATTTCCTTACTCCCTTCTAATACAATTTTGACACCTTCGTTATTCTCTCCAAGGCCAGTGTTTGATAAATTGACATAGGATAGTTCTGGGTGCTTCTTCATACTCTTTGCAAGTAGCTTTGCTGCTGCGTTGCATCCATCATCATTACCAAACAAGGAGTTGTGGGATAGATTTAGGATGGATAATGACTTGTTTTTCTTGACGAATTGACTAATATTATCAATATCACTCGACTTTAAATCACAAGCCTGTAACTCCAAACAGGTAATGGTTGTATTATTTGCTTCCAAAATAGGCACGATTTTAGTGGAAAAGAAGGGAGATGTTGGTAACATGACATTGATGAGGTTGAAACGTTCAATCCCCTCATCATGATTCTCCAAATCTTCAACAAACGCATCTGCATTTAACGTGCAATTTAGAGTGAGAGAGTGTGAGGAACATAACATACAATAAAAGAAACACGTAAAATAAAATGCTTACCCCAGTTCTCAAGAAGATCGGGATGGTAAGGGATCCTAAATCTTGGATCTCGTGTCCAGTGATATAAACTCCCAACAAGAACCATACTATTATCTTCACACCTCGCTGCATCAACCAACTTGTGCTGAAGATTGACCATACCTCTGTGAATTGTGTGCGGGTATACCCGCCCTCTTTCCCACCATCTTCCCTCTGTTCGAATATGCGTATTGATTCCACAAGTCTTCCAATATTCATCGTCAACAATTGGAGAACCATACCACGGTTCATACCCCAAAAAGTACGATAGGACATGATGATATATTATTACTATAACTCTATGATCTGTGTGTATTGTTGTATATATGATACTATAACTCTATGATCTGTGTGTATTGTTGTTGTATGTTCATGTATGTGAATTCATATTATAAAGAGAGGTTAGACATAATAATTATAATAACGATAGAAAAATGTAAGAATATTGGACACAACATATAACAAAAGGGATCAAATGATAGAGTAGATTGTGTGAATGAGAATGAAGAAGCAGTATATCCCATCCATGGTATAGTACACAGGGGTAACGATATTAATTTTTACTTCGGACCGCAAAATAAAAATGGATTCTCTGAACGACGGGACACACCACGCATACTGACAATAGAAAACACAAATATATCCATTCATTATAATTATAATAAAGCAAGCACTCACCGAGGAAGTGGTTTAGAGTAGACACTATCAACCCGCTATCAACTAAAAAAGTGAAGTCAATATTGAAATATTGCTCTTTAGTCCCATAAGCAACCGTTATAGTTGATATTGATTTTGATGTTAGTATCGGAGGTTTATGATAGTAGTAGTACAGAATGATAATGGTGATGATTGTATTGCTTCTTCTTCTTCTTATACACATCAATATATCGTCGGCTATGACAGTAAATCATCCTAATAATAAAAACATTCGACACATCAAGGTATGTTTATGTAACGACTAAGTACTCTTGAAGTACAGAATGATAATGGTATGATTGTGTTGTTGCTTCTTCTTATACACATCAATACATCGTCGGCTATGATGGCAGTAAACCGACACATACATTTTAATAATGCAGGGGCTTCCCCATCTCCACCTGAGGTTACAAATGCAATCATACAACATTTACAATTAGAAGTTGAAGTCGGAGGATATCATGCCGCTAGTTTGGTGAATATAGATAAAGTATACTCTTCTGTAGCTCGGCTGATTGGTATAGACAATGATAATACATCACAAATAACATCATACGATCCAAGAGATGAGATAGCATTAGTTGAGAGTGCAACAGTAGGATGGACACGGGTGTTTTATTCAATACTAGAGACCAAAGAGCGTGAGTTGATGAACTTGCAATATCAAAATAATAATGCAATATCAAATAAGAAGAAAGAATTGACCATTCTAGTATCAGAGGCAGAGTATGCAGCAAATCTCGTTGCAGCTGTGAAGTTTGCAAGAGATCATAGTATGTACAATGCATGGAGAGTTATTGCAATACCATCTACTATATGTGAAGGAGATCCCACAGGAGTGATAGATTTGGAAGCATTTAGATCAATGTTAAAAGGTTCCTATCCTATTGGAGATTCATCAGACGAAAGTAGATGTATCGATCCTTCATCCATTGTCATGGTATGTATCACTCACATACCGACGAATGCAGGTATTATAAACCCAGTTAATGAGATTGGTCAAATGATTCATGAATACAATTCTCTTAAAAATGATGATACAAAGCTTCCAAAGATTATGTATCTGGTTGACGGTTGTCAAAGTATCGGTCAGATACAAGTGAATGTAAAAGAGATACAATGTCATGCCTTGGCTGTTACTGGAAGAAAGTATCTACGAGGTCCAAGAGGAACGGGCTTTCTATATGTTCAAAAGAGTATTGCTAATGTATTGGGACCATCACATATAGATCATGCAGCGGCACCAGTTGTTCGAATGCCTATACCATCAGTTGAGGTACACAGTTTGGAAGAAGATAATGAGTTTGGTCTATCACATACATATCAACCAGGTGCAAGACGATTTGAGTTCTGGGAAAGTAATATATCAACTAGACTTGGATTGGGAGCTGCAATAGATGTATCACTTGATGTTGGGATGGATAATATTGAAAAGAAATGTGCTTCATTGGGTAGAAAGTTACGTCAACAACTTCATATGATACAAGGAGTACAAGTATATCATGGCAACTCTTCCACTTGTGGTATAGTTACCTTTGCATTGGAAGGTATGGATGCAACAACAATCAAAGAGAGACTTCAAAATGGAGTAGAGGACTTGTTGGAAGATAGCTCTGATGATATGTGCTGCTTTCATCTAAGTATTGTACCAGCATCGTCAACTCCACTAGACTCGACAAGTACTGGACTTGGAGATAGAAGATTACTCCGTGCATCGTTGTCTTACTTTAATACAGAGAATGAAATTGATCTGTTTTGTAAAGCTTTGTGCAAAGTAGTAGGGGTTGGGGATTAGGTTGAGGATTGTAGAGATCCTAGTCAAGCTAGATCATTCTATAATCTATTAATTCCTTCTCATTTTAAGCCTTCAAAGAAATCAATACTATATCATTGTTGCAATCAATATAGATAGAGTCTTGTATTTAAGTACTAACACTCCTCGCTACGATATAAGCAATCTTGTGAGTACCATTTCGACAGTCATTCTTTCGTATGTCCATTTCGCTTCATACATTTCAATATTTGAAAACTCTCTTACATCACTTTTGTTGCCACGATCATCATAGGTAGATAGTAGTTGGAGTTGGAGGTTTTGAGGTGAGTTGGTGCGATACAATATCTCATTATGTTGTTGCATAGATAGAAGATAAGCGGTGGCAGCGAGCGATATACAAAAAATTATCAAACGATGTCAGCGCATGAAGACGAGGTAGAAAAACCAACGACCTTTGCAAAAACATAAAACTGTATGTATCTAATCTCTAACCTTTATCCTTTTATCTCTCTGTCCGTTATTATTGCAATAAACTATAGACGGCTGGTTTGCAATTTACTCCATTAAGTACAGGAGTTAATACACCAATGGAGGAAGAGTTTGAGGAGGTAAGTTTTATATAAATTTGGTGCATGTATGTGGTCGAGTGTAGTGGCGGCTCCACTATCGAACGCAATTATAATATTTCCTAACCAACACATTCTAACTCTATCTAATAACACCTCCTCTTTTTTGCAGACGTCTGGTGTGCGGTTTATGCATGGGCTGCCAAGGTGAGATAAATTGTGCATATCATGTGAACTTTATCTAATTGCAATAGATCATATGTAGGTACGATATCATTACGTCTGACAAATCATATACCTGCTATACACTCACAGGTTTGGACACGGCTCTGATTTTGCAAAGTTGGCCTCGGCTGATCAAGAGGAACAGACTGATTATGTAGTTGGTGTAAGTTTGTTGCAGTTAAACTGCACATGAGCCGTTTCTTTTTGCTCTATTTCTACTAACACTTACTCACCTTACAAACCATACAACACATATAAAAACAAACAGGTATTGGCAGTATCCTACTTTATAATATCAATCTTCCTCTTCTGGTTAATAACAATACTAACATGTAAATACATGGGTAAGAACCGTGTTGGATTATGTGCTGGACAAACACGTGTCATCTCCGATTCCAAAGGTCAATTTCATATACCGTCGTATATATGGCAATTACGTATTACCTTTATGGTATTTGGTATATTAATGATACTATTAAATGTTGGATTAGTCGGTCCTGGCTTATCATCAATTAGTAATACATCTATATCAACAAGAAAGTTAAATCGTAATGTACGTGATTTAATAACACAGGGACTATTAATCATGGATCAAGTGAAACGAGTTAAATGGAATTTAAATGATATGGATGTTGATTCCATATTAAACGTTGAAGAGTCATGTCCAAATTTAGAAAATAATACCTTCATATCAGACAAGAGTATACGTCAATCATTAAATGGTATTGATAAGGAATTTGAACAACTTCAAGTCTATTTAGAAATGAGTGACTTGGAATCAATCTATGGACATGTTGATTACTTAGTGGAAGGTACTGAAACAATTGATAATGCAATGACAACAATTGAAAAGAATGATTGGATAGTACGAATGTTTGCACTTGTCTTGAGTGTATTAAGTTTCTTTATGATTTTTGCAAGTTGTGCATCGTTGGTTGGTAAATGTTTTTATCTACCGGCTTTGAAATGTATGACGGTGGTGTTTATTTTGCCAATGTTTATTGTTGGGATTATTGGTAGTTGGATTGCCACGTCGGCTCTTGCCTTTGCGAGTGTATCAAATGCAGGTAAGTATGAGTTGTTTGTTTCAGGACACCGAGTGCCCTTGTACCGCACCGCAATCTTACATCTCTTTCTCCTACCTCATTAGACTTCTGCACGGGAAATTCCGAACAAAGTGGTCCTGCAGGGACAGTGATGGGCATCTTTGAGGAGAGAGGTATAACAAGCGAAGATATAATCTATGTGGCCTTTCAATACTTTCAAAGTGTAAGCAGATAATGTGTGCATGACTTGTTTTATGAATCACCGGATCTCTAAACATATGCCTCTTCTTCAGGGTTGTGTCACTGAAGACCCGATAAATGACATATACAAGTATGAAGATGATTTACAAGTAGGTATTGGTCACGTGACCAAGTTCCTAGACAAGACAGATGAGATTGGTATTGATGAAATCAATGCACAATGCGGTGCCGATGTATCCTCGATCATTGAAGGTGTTGGGCAAATCAAAGACAACTTGGGCATTCTTTTGGGTGCACTGAGGTAAGATATCTTGTCTTTATGTTATCCTAATTCACATCTGAACTGCACTTACTCACTCGAACTCCTGCTCTGTCTCTTTAGATCTACCTTTGAGCTGGCTAGTTGCTACAAGATGCGGCCAGTCTACATACAAGCGTTTGAAGGAACAGCATGTACTGATTCCTCTGGAAGTTTGACCCTCATCTTCTTGATTTTGATTGCAATTAGCTTTGTTGGGATGATCATGATTACACTACGAGCAGCAATGTACCCTTACAAGAAAGTTCATCTATCGTCATCATTGGAAGATGAGGAAGATGAATGGGAAGAGTATCAAGCCTACCTCCGATACATGGCAGGCTTTGTTACTATGTGGGGAGGTGAAAAAGAAGATGAGAATGAAAAGATGTATGACACGGCATCTGAATCAACTCCCAGTAACAACATACATCTTGGTTTGGGTAACTCCTCAAGTCTAAGCTCTGATGCCGCCGAAGGCTCACCAAGGGTGGTGGAATTATATGAAGATGAAGAGAGAATGCCACTATCACCACCTAACGCTGACTTTTCAGCTGCTGATCGTTCTCGAATATACACACCCTCGTCTCAACAAAATGTTTATGATGATGATGAGCGTGCAGCCCTATCTCCAGAGACTCCGACCATACATGTGAACGAGATCAAAAGCACGAGACGACGTTTTAGAACTCCTGAGTTCCTATCACCGGGAACATTTCGTAGTTGGAGAACAAATGATGAAGAACAAGGAGGTAATCCAAATAATAGGGAATTGCCCCAAACACCATTAATGGCAAGCCCCCGAAACCAAGAGACCAGTGTGAACCAGTACTTTTCGAGTATCATCTCTCCAATGAGAATAGATGACAAAGAAAATGGATCATCTGGTAAGATTGATTAGGAAGAGGTTTCTTAGAGATAGAGAATAGAGACTTAACATGTAGACAGGGACCACCTTATAGTCTAAGAAGATGATATAATCCTCCCATAATATAGGTACGTGTATCCCATGTGTATCGATCTGATATGAATGAACCTCTTTCTGTTCATTTTGAAACATGTGCATCCAAATCAATGTCTATTTCTATGTAAATATCATGTGTATTCAACCCCATTCAATAGGTTCGATTCATTATGTTGGGAGGAAGTCTACTCTATCAATACAAACAACAACGACTGTTGCCACCATTATCTTATTCGCCAAATAAACATCGACTCAAGCTCAAGGCTCACTATTCCATCAAGCAAGGTCTCACAATCTTCATCCATTGCAACAACAACGATGCCAAATCACTTCTTTCCTGAGCTACAGCTTCCTACTACTAAAAATATGATGCACCAAAGCGATGATACCAAACCTTTATCACCAAGGACCAACGCTATGAATCCGTCTAGTCCTCGTCAACGAAATCAAGCCAAGTCAACCCTAATGGCGATTGGAGGCTTTGTAATTGGTGCCTCTTCCATGGCAGCCCTTCTTGCTTTACATAATGCAACTCAAGGCCAAGACCAGTCTGCCTCTCTCCATGGAAAGGATATGTACAAACCCCAAGGTACTAATATCGATGGAGACGCCACTGCAAGTGCATCTCTGCTTCAAGGACAACTATCAACAAATGTTGAGGAGCCAATGGCTATCGTTAGGCCATCCGGATCGAATGATTATATCCCTCTATCTCAGAGCAGTCAAGTCAACGGTACCCTAACTCCGACACAAGCTCCGTCAATTGCTGTTAGTTCTCCTATCCCTACCCTCTTGCCTACCGAACAACGTCCTACATCTTACCCCACATATCTGCCAACAGGAGACTTTCCCACCGAGCTTCCTACAACTCAGGATGAGTTGAACTCAACTGGTATGCTTATCAGTAACTCAATCCTAAGGTATGTCTTATCTGTGCTTCTGCCGACCTGAGGGATATTTGTTTACTCACTTTATTCTTTACTCTCCTCCTTTACTACATTAGATCTATTGAAGTTGGAGTTCGACTCAAGCTGTATTGGCAACAAGGCTATTATTGGCAAGAGAACACAGAAGAGACGTGGTGGTGCATGTCATGCCCTGAGGGAGTTTGCAAATTGAACGACAAGCTCGAGCTTCGTAACTGCAAGAGGAAGAGCTCTGATGATGCCATGTTTGTTGTACAATCCCATGGTAAAGGTCATCAGTATCGTGTTACAGGTACCGACTTGTGTATGATGAAGATGTTTAGCAGGAGGGCTATTAAATTGAAGACTTGCACAACCAAGGGCAAACGATTCCCCCTTCAACTTTTTGCTGACTTTAAGGCAAACGGAGATAAATTCGACTTACGCCCTATCAAGTACACGTCTCGTTGCCTAAGTAACCACCATCACCCTAAAGCTGGGGAACAAATCTACGCTGAGACCTGCCAGAAGGCTCATAAAACAAAAACTGGTTATTGGGTGGCATACTAATCACAGTTTAGAGGAATGACATGGAAGAGGTTGTTGTACGGTATCCTTGCCTTAAGTGGATGTGTTGTATGTTTAGTTGTAATAAAGCCTGGTGTGATATTGTCTTATATGTATGTGATAGGGATTGAAAGATTGGACTTAGATATAGGGAGTAACAACAGCTAAGTTTACATTTATGTTACGATCTTTACATTGATTCAAGATACACTTAGATTACAGATTGCTTTCCACTCATCGTTGGACCTTTACAAGTCCTCTCAAAAGACTCTTTGTGGTTGGCGTTAACTTCGTTCGATTATAAAGATCACCTGCTTGACGAATAGCCTCTGCATTAGTTGGATACGGATGAATAACCGCAGCAAGCGCTCCAAGACCTGTATTAGATTGAATGGCAAGAGTAATCTCGCTAATCATGTTGCCTGCTCCTTTTCCAACGATGGTAGCTCCTAGAATACGATCTGACTTCTCCTCCACCCTAATCCTGACCATACCTGTCGTCTCACCATCACAAATGGATCTATCATTATCTTCAAAGTGCTTTTCGAATGTTCGGAACTTGATTCCTTTCTCATTCAAGTCCTTTGCATATAGACCAACACTTGCAATCTCTGGTGACGTAAATGTGGCATATGGAATTAGTAACGAGCTCATCTTATCTTTGCCAAAGAAGAGGGCATTCCGAATCACCGTTCGTGCCATAAAGTCTGCCGCATGTGTAAACTTGAATGTAGAGCAACAGTCCCCAGCGGCAAATACTTTTGAGTTGGTTGTCTGTAGTCTATCATTCACCTTTATACCAACTCTTGTATCATACTCAACTCCAGCTGCCTCCAAATCCATCCCTTTGACATTGGGTCGACGGCCAGTGGCAACAAGCACCGCATCAACAACCATCTCGGTGATAACTTCCTCTCCGTCAATCTTCTCTTTAATCTCGAAAAGCATCTCAGGCAAGCCGTTGCTTGTGATTTCTCCAGTCAATTCCACAGAGAGGTATTCGGTCACTGTTAGTTTAAACTCGACTCCTTCCTTTTCCATTTGTTTTTGAATTATGAGTGCGTGATCATCATCCTCCTTTGGTAATACCCTGCCACTCCTTCCTAATACTGACACTTGAGTACCTAAACGTTGCATTGATTGAGCCATCTCTAGCCCAATAACGCCTGGCCCCACAACGACCAGTTTCTCGGGTTTAACTGTCATATTAAAGAAAGTCTCATTTGTCATGACAGAAGGTCGAGGGATACCATCTCCAGGATTGAGATTAGATGCATGCAACTCTTTCAAGCCCTTCATTGGGATTAGACTGGGACCACCACCTGTTGCAATCACTGCCTTGTGAAAGTTTAGAACTTGACCATTGACTTCGACAGATGATTTGCCTAGAAACTTTCCTCTTCCAAGGTAGAGTTCAACACCAAGCTCTTGGGTAAAACGCTCTGCTGAATCATGATGTGAGATGTCAGACCGGATACGTCGGATACGTTCCATAATCTTGCCAAAGTCTATCTCTACTTGGCCACTGATGGAGATTCCTGAATCAGCCAAATGATCTGTATTGTTGACGGTATGTGCAAGAGATGCAGCATGTATCAATGCCTTGCTTGGAACACTGGAAGATGCACGTTATACCAGTTTATGAACACGAAGAGAGATGAATGTAACATAATATGTTAGAACAAGTGGGTTACAGAGGCAATCAAATAAAGCCAAACTAAGTTCAAATAAAGTATTCGAATGGCCGAGTTTTCATATTGAACACACTCATACACATAATAAAACAATACTAACGCGAACTTTCCAGCCAACATTAAGACAGTCGCCCCCGAGGAGGTTAGCTTCAATTAAAGCAACTCTGGCACCAACACCAGCGGCACCTGATGAAGTCACAAGTCCAGCTGCCCCTGCACCAATAACTACCAAATCATACGTATTTGTAGACTTTGGATCCTTCCATGCTGTTGGATGGACATGATTTAATAAAGTCAAATTGTGCTTGTCTAGTGGCCAAACGCTCTGTCCAGCATTAAAATCACGTTGCGGAATCTCCCAAGTTCCTTTCATATCAGGCAAAGGCATACTTGGCTGTAGTTGCATATTATCCAATGTCTTATTTGGAGAAGACGATGATAATGATGAAGGAGGAAGATAATCACTCCACTGAAACTTCTTCCCCGTGATGGGATTGATAGATACATCTCCCCTCTGCATAATATGATATGTGAATATGATGTATGAATATGATGTGAGATTATGATATGAGAGAACGTGACATAGATGTGAGCATAGGTATGTGCATAATAATATGCGCATATGATGTGAGCATATGATATGAGCACATGATATTATGTGCATTTGATGTGAACAGACATTTGGTCAAGGATACATCTCTTACCTCTGCAAAGTGGTAATATAGGTAATCATCTTTAAACTCATGATCTCGTGTAACATGTTCAAACAAACTCAATTCTGTCATGATACTCTGGCCGAGTAAAACAGCTTCTTCCCTACTATTAGCCAATCCATTGTTGATTAAAAGGTCTACAGCTTCTCTACCGACAAAGCAGTTATGATAAGTTGTAAGATGATACTTTCGATCCTTTAGTTCTACACCGGCACGAAATTGTGTTGCAATATCTGTTAATAGATCTTTATCGTCACTTGGTTCTTCGATAATGGTTGTAGGAGAGTTTGAAGACATGTTGGCGATACGATATGCAATGATGATTTGTGATATGATGTGTGTTTTTGTTTTTTTATTGCAATGATGATTTGTTTGATATTAAATTTTATGAGATGAAGAAGACCTATTCTATTATATAGGCAGCATCATGCACACAATCAATCTATTCCATACGAGGTACATAAAGTATATTGCTATTGCTACTCAAGCTGTTTTGCTTCTTGCCTTGATACCGTTGATCGCCAAAAGATTCGTGTAGGCTAATACTGTGCATTTTTCACATACGATGGCGGCTCTACATTGCAATACCTCTTATATCAGGATTGGATATCGCCTGGGCTGGGATGGAGCGGTTTTGTTGTCTTGTCGAGAGACAATAGTTGGCACAGGCAATGTACATATCTTATCGTATATAAATTGTTCTCCATATCTTTGCTCATAATTTGCAAAAACAATCACATCCATCAACTACACATCATAACATCAATACCTTACACCTAATAATACATAATATATCAACCTACAACATTAATCTACTTCACTTAATACTTCAATATATCATCAAACAAATATGAGTACATCTTCACAAAAAGTATCTAATGCTCCATCGGCAGCAGTATTCAAACCTCAACCTCTACCAACAGCTGGAGCTGAGCGATTGAAGTCAGACTATCGTATGTACGGTGGCCTTCTACTCACATTGGGTATTTGTGCTGCATATGGATCATTTGCTGATATTGCCACCCTTGACAGCCCAAACTCAGCATTACAAGTAGCCACACTCGTTGCTGCAATTCTCCAAGCCGTCTTTGGTCTAACATGTATGTTTGTTGGACTATGTTCTGTCGTGATGGATATCGGGAATACCAAACTCACTACATTGGCATGTGTATGTATCCAACTTGCTTGGTGCCCATTCCTCGTCGGATTAACGACCATTGGTATGGGTATTGTGGCTGACCCTTCGGAGAATCCTTGGATACCAGCCATTTACAATCCCACTGCATCTCAAGTGAAGTTCGTGGGCTCTATGGCGTTCTTTGGGTTGATTGCTGCCGCGATTGGTATGGTTGGTTCACTTGCATTCTTCGCTTTCTCAATGCATGCCATCCAAGCTGGTAACCCCGAACATCGTTCAGGTTTATACTTTCGGGGAAGAGCTAAGACGTATAACGGGCTATTAATGTTGGCAGGATTTGCTCAATTAGCAATCGGATCATTCATTATCAACAAATACGGAAACGGGCCACTTGCTGAACCAATTAATGCATTTGTCTATGCTGTCATCTACTTTCCCGAGATCTCTGTTACTGTTGGACTTGTACAAATGATTGTAGGGTTCATTGGGATTGCAAGGAGTCTCCGCAAATCACAAGATAAGGAGAGTACTTGGTTCCAAGCTCTTTGCTTCTTCATGTACATCTGTATCATTTCAATGCAAATCTTAGCTCAAGTCGCATACGCCCCTGGAGGAACCGCAGCGGCTGCAGCTCCTTCTCTAGCCTGTGTTTACTTTGGTTTGTCTCTAATGCCTGCCTTCCTTGATTGGAAGATGAACCACGTAGCTAACGACCTTGAGGGATATTATGATGATCTCTTAGAGCCGAAGCAAGAACTCTTTTTAGAGATGGAGCAGAGCATCAAAAAGAACAACTCCAATGATTACAACTTTGAGACCACAAACGATAGCAATGTCTAAGAATGTACGGTGGCTTCTTGCTTGTACTTGTGTTAGTGTATCCTAATTGTAATATAATTAAATGTATGTTAAAGTTTCAATATAATAATATGTACTTAATAATATATGAATCTTATCCTATACAGGGTTTAAATGACTACTATGAACATCTAATGATGGTCATCTGATCTTATCTCTTAGTTTTGAGGCAAGAATAGGCAAGAGGCTAGTCGTGGACCGCACATTTGGTGAAATATATACCCATAAGATAGTAGAGAAGAGGACAATTCAAACAACTAAACATTTAGATTATATGTACATGGATGTGCTACCAAGTTATTATCCATCTCAATTGAACGGCTACATAAGTAACTTTTCTATTGCAAACTACCACAAATTCCTTTTCAACTTCAAACTACACTTCAAGTATCCAAGTTCTCAATCATATTGCCTAATCTCCATAACCAATTGATAAGCTGATGTATATCGGTACCCAATCAATAAGATATGTACATTCGGTTATGGGCGGAGACACAGGTAATCAGTTTCACACAATGAGATATGAAGATATGATATGTTCAATGTTCATAATTTTGATGTCTTAGACTTGGATACAGACTTGGAAGACTTTCCTCTCTTTGATACTACTCTACCAAACTCTTGAATAACATCATCGGGTAAAAAGAAGAAGTCATTACCATCATTATCAAACGACATACTCATATCATATGACATTGATAAGGAAGCAGCAGTATACTTGGGAAATGAAGTATCGATCGTGGATGATTGTTTGTTTGATGTATGATTCTGCTTAAGAGTCTTTGTACTCTTGAACATCTTACCACCTTTGCTAAACATGAAGAACCGTTTATTGATATTAGGATGATAGTAATTAGTTAATCCATAATTGTTGATTGATGAAGTAGGGGTATCTTGTGTTGCTGCAGCTGGAGTACCCGATAGTTGATTAGAAGATGAATCATATGCCTTTGATGTTTTGCTAAACAGTAACGCCTTGCTTGTCTTGCTATTCAATCTGCGGCGGCGGTGTAGAATATGAACTTCATGTTGTGATGACGGTACATCTGATGATGTTGTGTCAGTGGTTGATGCAGCCGACGATAGTGACGATAGACAGAAGAGGATGGCGGCCGATACAAAAAGGAGAGCGTAGGTAGTAGTGAACATCATGATTGATATAGTATGGAAGGAGGTATAGTATATATAGTGTTATCAGTAAAGATGGTGCATGTGAATTGCTTTGCAAAATTATGAGCTGAATGCCTCACTAAAAGCTAGGTAACTGTAACTCAGATGAAAAATGAAACACGACTAACTCGCCTCATTCATCACCCCTCTATCATTTCACACCTTCTATCATCTCATTATTATACTTCATCATGCCCTTTCAAGCGGTCAACCAATGGTGAGTTCTCTCTCATACGAATACTAATAGTTCAACCCTCTGCCGTTTCCATCAAAGTTACATCTTTTTTTTTTGTCTATTGTCAATCTTTATATTCGATTTAATCATCTCTTCATCTCATCTCCACCAAACTTACTTTCACTTCCAGGTTATCCAACATCTCCGGTCAAACCCCGATCAATATTCAAGTTCCAGTAAATGAGAAGAACAAGGCTGTGGAGAAGATGATGAAGGACTATTATCTAATGGCTGATCAAGAAGTCGAATCGAAAAGGAGGAATGACAATCGTGGTGGGGGAAGAAACAAGTCTGCTTTCCGCAATAGTAACAATTACAACGCCCGACGTAATGATGCTCATAATATGAAGCCTCTCTCACGATCGGTAGCTCCCAAGGCAGCCGGTCGAGGAAAAAAGAATAAAGATAATTCGAAGAAGATGAACAACCGCATTCGTGTTGGTAACAAATCATATGCCATGTCATAAGTGAATGGATGATTGATTGATTGATCGATTATTATATTGATTGGCTGGATTATGTTGAATTGATGTGGGTGTTGAAAGTTGAATTGATTGAGGGGAAAAGCAAGTCGAGATACTTGTGTGGCTACTTCGCTTTGTTGGGTGTGAATGTAAAGAGGAAGGACGGAGTTGGCATTTCTCTGCATGTTCTCTTACACGAACCAAATGATTAGAATATATTGTAAAGATAGAAGCATACAATCATTTTGTTCATTATCTGATACTCTCTCAGTATCTATTCTTCTTTGTATACCTTCTTCTTTTTACAGCATCTCTAACATTAAACACGAATACAGTTTGTTAGGGGATTATTTACTATTGACTCTTTTGTACGTTTATTAACAACAAGTTGTTCTTAAATGACGTGTGTTGATGTTAATGATCGAGATTGGTATTAACAGGCTGGTTACAGACTCCTAGATAAAGAAGGAGTAATCCCGGACGGCAGTGCACAATGGGACCTGCAGAACAAGATAGTATTATTTTAAGAAGGTACCGTATATACAAATAACAGTGCTTATAATGCCATCTATTGAATCAAAGGAAGAATACTAGTTATCTAAGGTGTTAGTCTGTGTGTAAAGTTACAACTCTTTAAGCATTGTTTAGATTTCTATTATTTGACAAGGTCGTGCTTGGGTTTTAAGTATACCCCACAATGAACTATCATGCTATTGATAGCTCTCAAAGTGTTAGGCATGATAATCTGCATCTCTTATAGCTGTGCAATTAGTATCTGATAGCTATTCTTCCAATAGCTAAACTTGGTTGAATCTGTACACTTCTTGGTGGTATTCTCCTTCTTCTCTTCCCCGCATTTAAGTTTGTACATTTTCTATGGACATTGGGGCGAGAAGTTTGATGAGAAAGAGATTCTATGCTGTCTTCTATACATCATCTCCTTCTTCTTCTATTCTCGAAGAGGAACCTGGGCAAGTGACCTTCTCATGTGCATACTTGAGGGAGGATTATGTGTACATCTATTCATCAATCTCAAAGATACCTTCCTCAGCATCGGCATGGTCTGATGGTTGGGGAGTACGCCGCGGTGACTGTATCTGTATCGCGGCATTATCGTCAACCTGTACTCTATCTTCTTGATTTATATCATCTCTATTCATAATGGGCTGGTCCAACTCTTGTTCTTTCTGATGATAATAATCTTGAGAAGACAAAGAGGAATCAGCCCCGCCAGAGAGATAGTAGTGTCTTCTTCTTGCAATAGATATCCTTGAGTACATTATCCACGTTGCCATATCATAATGAGATGATGATTCTTCCGACATGGCATTCTCATGTATCTCTTGTGGACTGGGTGTACATGCCTTGATTGGTATTGGTTGACTTGGTCTATGACTGTGGTGAGAAGGATGATATAGGTCTGCCCCAGAATTATTAAATTCGACAGAGGATGGTATCGATATCGACGCTGACCGATGATGCGGATGTATACGATCGTTACGACCATTTCCTATCATACTCATGGATCTTCTTGGCATTGCAGTAGAGTGGCAGTGCATTATAATTATATTAGTTGTCGTACGTCAGTTGAGAGGAAGATGGAGAGAGTTGTTATCGTTTGTGGTCGATGATTATATGGGCACTCTATCTGCTCTTCTTAATATGATACTATATTTATTGCAAATAAATCCTCCTTTACATGAATCTCTCCGTGTTGGGCTACTCCACTTCATACGCATGCCATGATTCATTTATTATGGTTGGCAGTCATGCTTGCACGAGATTCAACAGAAAAAAATGGAAGATTGAGGCCATTGTGACATTGAGACATTCCGCACCATCTGTTATTCCTCATCACTTTGTATTAACCTTATCACTTAATATCGTTGCGAACCGAGGCTCACTCAATAGAAACACATGCCCTATTACAGCTAGGTATGTACTATACTCAATATGAACCATAGTTCCTCTCAGTGGGGTAGTGTTGGGTGCTCGCGTCTATCTCACTTGCTATTAGCTTATATGTTAGTGTTTCTTTTTGATATTGATAACGCTTACTTTCCACTTCCATATCATCATACAAACTCAATCGTTTCTTCTCTGCCAGTAGTCATTTCAAGCTGTACAGTATTCTCTGAAGGTTTCCTTTGGTGTACTAATAGATATACACTTATACAAACCATTATCCCGAGTAATGCAAGAACAGTACCGAGCATTCGTTCTTGATCATTTGTTATACTGCTTCCATTACCCTTGATACCATTTACAATCATTTCATCATAGTTGATAAGTATATCATCTTCTTCTTCTTCTTCAGCTGAGCCTTGTCCTCCTTTATGATATTGATACTTTTGTCGATTCTTTTCAAGTGTTGACATTGGTGGTGCTCCCAATAGTAGTATATTCTGACATCCTTCATGTACATTGCAAAAGTGGTTCTGTATCGATGCACGATGACCAACTCCTTCATCATTTTCATGTATACATGTTCCCATGACACTTCTATCTAATATGTCATTACTTATTCCTTCCATTTTAAGCTTTATATCCATTCGAGGGTTTATTATTTCAATTTCTGTTCGATTAAAGCAACACATGCTTGGGTTACAGAGTGATGCACACTCATTGATTCCATGATGGCTGTGTAAGTTATCCTTGTGACATACTGATGTTATCACTTGTTGTACTAGTTCAAGCTCTGTTGTTGTTGTTGTGTTTGTAATTGATTGAGATTGCTCTTCTTGTGAACTGTCCATGCTTGTAGCAATATCATCTGTAGTATTCTTCTTCTTCTCAAATACGTCAACACCATTAGCATTGTATATAATAGCATCATCTTCTGCAACTACTAACGATTCACAACCGGCATATGCTGCACACATTTTATTTGGATCAGCAGCGCAGCTATATTTGTGTACTTCAAATTGAGCATTGGCATCCGATCCATCTATAAAGCAACACATGTGATTGAAGCAGAGTTGTTGACATTCCTCTCGACCAATTTCTGTATTAAGATTGGAATAAGAGCACTTGGACGTGACATTTTCGGCAATTTCAAGAAATGTTTGTTCATCTTCAATCTTGATTATTATATTCTTTGATGATACATTATGACTACTACTGCTGTTACTATTTGAAGAGAATAACTCTGCCGATATAATTAATATTGCAAATAATACCCATATAATACACCATCCTCGCAGTACGATACTTATTATCTTCCATGCTATTTCATCTCCTGGACTTGCTATATTGTTTATATTGTCACTATTATCGGCATCTTCCAATGGATAGGACCATATACCTCTACCAACATTATCTATGTAGTTTGATGACTTATTGTGTCGTCGTTTTCTATTATGTGGTGGATTCTCTGGTATTGGCGGTGAAGATGACGATGATGATGACAAGTCAGGTACTATTGGAGGAGGTAGTCTCTTTTCTACTGTTGTTGGTGATGTCATCTTTGGTAGTGTAGGAGTAGTCCATATCGAACCATTATCATTACTATCACTATTATTAGTAGGCGATGACGGAGAAACCATCTCTACAACCTTTGTTGTAATGCTTGACATTGTACCGTATCGTGTAGCGGAGAAACATTCATTATACTTGACTTATTTTTGATACCGATGAATGCCTTCCCCAGTACTCATTCTCTATCTCTTTCTCGCTTAATAATGATGATTAATTAGAATCTTCATCAGCTTCTACTACTGATGCTGGATATAGAGAGAATATGGCATCACCGTCAATTTACTGATAGTCATCCATCTATTACGGGTATATCATCAACTCTCTCATACTACTACATACATGAATAAAATAGGATACCGTATCTTTTTATGACAATTTGCATTGCTAATCTTTATCGGCTATTAGTTGTATGACCACTAGTGCAGATATTCTTGCACACTGTGCAAAACAACTCGCACCGTGCAATTGCATTGTGATATCGCTAAAAAAGATCAAAAAGAGCTAAAAGGAGGGCAGATTTAGTGGTACCGCTCACTTGAACTTACGATAGATATTAATGAGAGTGTATGTGTATAGTATAGTATATCGATATATTTCATAATGACTATCAGCAGCAATTACACGGTGCTCGTTGTTTTGCAATGATGTGCTCGAATATATGCTCTCATTGTCATACATAATAACGCTCACTGTAACACGTGCATTGCATTGGAGACTTGAGTACATGAAATCTGCACGCGTTCAGCCCCACTTGCCTGCATTCGCTATCGCTCATGCGTGCATTTTGGGGCTTCACTAGTGCAGATTTCATGCACTAAAACCTCGCATGCACTGCACTGGTTACAGTGCACGTTATTAAAGTAGCTATCGCTAATCCTCTCAACTCTATATGACAATGGCATTTAGAATATCAAGGTTCATATCATTACGTCCGTCCTCTTCTCGGCCTCTGTGTTTTCAGTCGGTCAGGAATATATCAGCGGTTCATTCTACGAACCATCGACATCATCATCATCATCATCATCATCATCCATCAACTAGAAATAGAAACATAGTCGTCTCTTCTACTAATCTACTACCAACACATCATAATCAACAACAACAAGTAAGATATCATCGTACTGATTATGAAGGTCCAGGTAAATATACCGAACGTGAAACAGGATCTATGTTTGGAGAGCAGCATGATCATTCTCATGAACATCAAGATACAACACATCATCAAAATAAAAAAGATATAGTAGTAAATGAAGGTGAAAAAGAACAACTACAACAACTATTAAAAGTACGATATAATCGTAGATCTGGTTCATATTCTCATCGTGGGTATACTATTGGTATTGGTGGTCCAGGTAAGGATATACTTTGTTTCTCCCAACTCTCCAAATATATCGGTTATGTATCTGCAAATAACTCACTTCTCTTCTCTCAATATCTCCTGTTACATATTAGTTGGATCTGGTAAAACAGCATTAACACTAGCACTATGCAATGCATTACGAAACAAAGTACCAATGGGGGTAGTGACAAATGATATATTCACACAGGAGGATGCTGAATTCTTATCACGGAATGATGCCTTATCTAAAAGTCGAATACTACCTGTTGAAACTGGTGGATGTCCACATGCGGCTATTCGTGAAGATGTAAGTGCCAATCTTGGTGCGTTGGAGTTGTTAACACGACGAATTAAAAGAGAAGAAGAAGAAAGTGGTACATCGTCATCTTCATCGACTACACAAAAACAGAAACAAGAACCATTACTCTTATGTGAATCGGGTGGAGATAATTTAGCAGCAAACTTTAGTTCTGAATTAGCCGATTATACAATCTACGTTATAGATGTTGCCGGGGGTGACAAGGTACCCCGAAAGGGTGGACCAGGCATTACTCAATCAGACTTGTTAGTGATCAATAAGATTGATTTGGCAGAAGCTGTTGGTGCAAGTTTAGATGTAATGGAATGTGATGCTAACAATATGAGAACAAAGGGACATGGTGGTACTAGTAGTAGCAGTAAAGATGATGAAGAGTCGGGACCAACTATATTTGCATCTGTAAAGAATGGTGTGGGAGTTGATGATATCATTGGACACATTATGAAAGGATATGATAATGCACATAGATTAGTAAAAAGTGCAAGATAGATAATAGAATGTAAAGAGGAAAACATGTATACTTTATGTATATCTGTATCATATATTGCTTGTGCCTTCATTACATGAGCATGCCTATATTTCATCATGTTAGGTGCACTCTTACTCTCTTGCGATAAAAAGGCATACAACCATCGTAGGTATCCATCAACTCATGCACACAAATACTGATAAGCTCAGGTGAGATATGATATTCAAATAAGTCCTAACCGTTTACCAGTATACATCATACATACCAACAGTATGACCACAAGCATGTAGGAGATACGTACATTTGGCGGCGGCACAGTTATACAATAGAAGGGATGTGGCGGGGGGAGATGGAGGGGTGGTGATGATGTTTGGTTTTGGGGGGCCCGTTCAAATTGCATACTCGGGGGTCGAATTGAATGATTATTCAACCCAGCTCGTCGCCACGACGGTCGATGAGAAACCTCATCAACACAAATCGTTCATCTCGCAATTATCCAAGCATGATACACTTCGTCATCACGGGTGTTATTGGTTTCTAATTTGAGAAGATCAAATTGGAAATGTACTGTAAAGAGATTCTTTAAAAGTACAGTCATGAATTTGAACAACACTCGTGGGAGGCTATGAAATTCTTTGGTTATCTATTTTGATGATAAACAGAATCACAGATGTTTGCAATGTTCTGTATCATGTGCTTTGATTGGCTTGGAAGTTGGATTCTTTGTTCTCTTTGTTTTGGATGGCCTGAAATATAAGAGTCTGTCTGTCACTTCAAAGCATATAAAGGAGTTTCTCATGAAAACTAACATCTAGTGTGATCTGTATTGGATGAGTGTACCTTATTGCAAGTGAAAGTATCATTTACTACTTCTGCACTACTCATACTCAATGTATGTGTGGTTATAGGGGGGGGGGTTATGGTATATAATTTGGATATGAGCTGACCAAATGGTTGGGGTATCCTCCTAAACTCTATCACTCAATCTGTTAGTACCAACTGACAGATGAAGCCTCATTATTGGACAAACATGTGCATTGCAGAGAGAGTATACAATTCTTATCCACTATGATTACTTATGCAACCATCTCCCTCAGATACTGATTTCAATCAAGAAGAACAATATATAGGATAAGCATGTTGTCCTTAGAATACACTCAAAGAAGTTTCAAGAAGTGTGTCTCTTTATTTTATATATTCATCATTTGCAAATTGATTTATAAATAACAATATTATTTATTTACTCCTTGCTTGATAGAATATCAGAGTCACCACCATCAATGATCGAAACAACTGAACAATTGAACAGTTTACCACAAGCCGTACCTAACTCGGTATTATCACCCGAGTAGTGATGTACCGATGTCTTGGCAAGCATGGCAAGGTATTCAACCTCGGACTTACGCAATGGAGGGCAGTTGGATGCGATTAGTACCATCTTGGACTTGCCTGTACGTAATGCCTTCAAACCGGCCTTGTAACCGAGGATTGCCTTACCCGACTTCATGACGAGCTTAAGACGTGAGTTCATTGACTCGACATTCTTTTTCTGTAGGTTGTATAAAGATATATCATATGAAAGAATTGAAATGTTTAGAAATATGGTTGATAGGTAGAATATTATAATTGCAATCCCAACTACCAGAAATAGAAGGCATATTGTTGGATGATGATTGTAGACTTCCAAAGATACCCAACATTGCAATCTTCATCAATACTTCGGCAAAGGCGGCGGCGGCTTAACGATGCCTCGACCCATATAAAGGGAGTCATACATCCAGCCGCCGCCTAGTGGTATATATACAACCCCAATATCATATCGTCATCATCGCCAACTCATTTTTACTCTCAATCGACAACCATCTCGGGCGGGCAGCTATGAACAACAATAACAAAAATGCTGATGCCCCCTCCGGTGTCAATAACTTACTGCTTTCTTTCCTGGTGCCATCTTGAATTAAATATAGTGTAGTAGGTGATATTTCGCTTCTCGACAATTGCTATTGGTTGCTCCACTAAAATATGAGAGATGAGTTGCTTGGTTTTTACTTTTTACCTCTTACTTAAAAATTTGCTCACCACACAAAACACTCATAAAAACACATCTCTATCACCCTACTCTTATCCCGTCACCTCCTCCTATCACAATATAACCATGGCCGAAGAAACAAGAGGAATCTGCGTACGTGACGTACCAGCCAAGGCATTCATCGCCGCCTACGCCGAACATCTCAAGAACTCTGATAAATTCGAATGTCCAATCTGGGCAGACTTAGTCAAAACCTCCGTAGCCAAGGAATTGGCTCCCTACGGTGATGATTGGTATTACATCCGTGCTGCCTCCATTGCCCGTAAGGTATACCTCCGACCAGGATTGGGAGTTGGCCAACTACGTAAATGGTACGGTGGTCGCAACTCACCCGGTGTACGCACTGGACATTTCCGCAAGGCCAATGCTGGTATTATCAGAAGTGTTTTGATCCAACTGGAGGGTATGAAGGTTACAGAAAAGTGTGAGAATGGTGGCCGACAGATGACAAGAGTTGGACAACAAGATTTAGATCGTATTGCTGGTAGTGTCTTTTATGATGCCGAGGAGGACGACGAGTAAACTCTTGATTTGATTTGCAACGTTGTGGGGTTAGTGTTTAGGTTTTAGCTCTTTAAATACATTAACTCTCGTATCCTCACCCCCCAACTTGGCCATTGCGCCTTAAGCCTTACCCATGGGCGTGTATTCCTTGGCCATTGCGCCTTAAGCCTTACCATATGGGCGTGAATTTCCTTTCTTTATCTTCTCTACGCGTGATTAGGGCACAGACCTATGGTGTGGGGATTGTTCGCAGAGCCATAAGAGTCTCAGATATCCTCTGTGCTATTTGTTATCCCCTCGAGATGGCGGTCATCATTCGGACCTGAAGATTGAGTGCCAGTCTGAAGACTACCGTTTGGGTAAACATACAACAATCAACTATTTGCAATTATAAGCTGTGCATATCTTATGCACATGACACGATCTGATGATCTAAGTAAAGATAACTCTGGATAGTAAGCTTATAGTAAGTGCACTAGATACTAACTTACTTACTCGAGGAACTAGATATTGAATCCTTTACTTAGTCCTCTATCAACCTAAATTTACACCGACTTACATATAGCTAGACACAGAATCACACTATCGGACTTCCTTCTGTTTTGATAAAGCTATAACGGAGGCAGATGCACACAAAACGAATACTCCAATCAAGATACAAAGATTAGATGTAACTGATGCAGGAGAATCTAATTCGAGTTGTTCCAAAAGTGCTGCAGTATATGTACCTCTAAGCAGAGCCCAGTTGAATCCTTGAAATGAGTACTTGATTGGTGAGATCCACTGCAACCACGAGATCCAGTCTTCCATAAACGGATAAGGCACAAATCCTCCACTAACTGCAAGGAACACAACTGTGCATGCAGCTCCTACCAAGAAGGTGAGATCTTGGGAGAACATGAGAATAGATGTCAACTATAGAGTTGATGAGAAGATCATATGATGTGAGTTTGTTCATGATCAGACAACAGAACACTGAAGAAAGAGTGTAAACACGACATACCATGGTAATAGCGTTACCACAAGCTCCGGAGACACAGAACACTGAGAACATGGTAACAAATGATACAACCTTTGACGACGAGGAGGGATTCCAAAGACCTATCATTGGTACCGCAATGGAAGTTTCAACCAAAGCACACAGAACCATCACCCAAAGCTCAAGTAGTATCTGAGATAATGAGTATATCCATGCAGGATAAAGTCCAATTGAGCTCTCAGTTGCAAACAGATTCTTGTCAAAGAAGAAGGTTGAGATCTGCGCAAAGGGTAAGAGATAGAAAACTTGAGTGATAAAGATACCTGCTCCGAATGAAGCTTTGGCTTGTTCAAATGAGAGTGATTCATCATTCTCGGTCTCGGCAATCTTCCAAAACACTGCCCCAAGGAGTAGAGCAGTCAAGCCAAATATCAAGACTCGAGCAAATAAGTTTGTCAGATTCCGTACGTAATGATTGATAAGTTGTCTATTCAGGACAGTCTTAAACTGGAGCCAAGTTGATGGCTTCTTTCGGGACTTGATATCTTGAAGTAGTTTAACTCCACATGTCTTGGCCAGCTCATTCGTATGGGTACTTGTATCTTCATGCTTGTGTTTATCCCAATTTGATGCAATGTTCAGAATATCATTAGGCAGTAGATATTTCTCAGGCATACTTCTACCGACTCTATTGTAGAAGGACTGGATACTGTCAAGCTTGTCGGAATATACACATTTGCCTTTTGACAGGAGTATAAGCCGATCAAAGTGTGAGAAGACCTCATATGAGGGTTGATGAATCACCACTACTGCGGCAACATTCATGTTTTGACACATCTTCTTGATCAAATCAATGACTAAAACAGCATTCTCACTGTCCAAGCCGCTTGTGATCTCATCAAAGAATAGGAGTGAAGGCCTCATAGCCACAGCACAGGCCAAAGCAAGTCTCTTTCTTTCTCCTCCCGACAACCCTCGTATAATCATGCCCCCTGCTAAAACACCTCCGATGGGACGCTTTCTTGCTTCATAAGGAATACCTACTAAATCTAATGTCTGATCTATACGTTTCTTCCGCATCTTATCTCCTCGTTCATCTCTTCCAAGCTTGAGGTTTGCGGCAAAGGCCACCGCTTCTTCAGGCGTTTGATTGGGGAAGAACTGTTCATTCTGTGGTACATATGCCACCACATTGCGCAATATATCTTGACAAGAGTTTGACTTGGGTGACATTGTCTCTCCTAGTAATGACATCTCTCCTGTTAGGTTGCCTAATGATTTCCTGCCAGAAAGGATATCCATTAATGTAGACTTGCCTCCTCCACTAGGACCCTGTTTATGTGTGAAATAGAGCGAGACATTAGATGCAATGCAAAATATGAGCATATTATATGAGCACATGATATGGAAGAAGATACTTCAAAGGATACTCACCATGATTGCAACCAGCTCCTTGTACTCAATCTTTCCCGTGACTTCTGATAAAGTTGTAATATCATTTTCATTCTGCTTCTTTGATGGGTAAGAACAGCTGAGATCCTTCCATGATAATAATGCCCTTGCCTCTTCTCCTCCGCTCTCAATGTCATCTTCCTCTACACTCTCCATTAAAGATAATGATCCATGTCTATCTTTTTCTTCTGACGACGACCGTCTACCATATACCCACGAGTTACAACTAACAATACCACGATCTTCTCTTTCTTTTGATTCTTTTTCTGAACTAGTATCACTATAATCTGTATCAACACCAGGAGTATCTTGATCCTCCTGAGCTTGCTTTGTCTTATTTAAATAGTCAACAAACTTTGCATGACTAGATGTACTGCAACTAGAAGCAAACGACGGTGATGATATAACACCCATAAAGGCATCGTATGTATCATCATTCATAATGACAATATTGCTTGCTACCTTTTCCTCTAGCTTGTTACTATCTGTTACTTTCGTATTATAATCACCATCATCTTCTCGCCGTCCATTGCAAACTGTAAGCAATGTATACATTGTAAATATCAACGAGGTTACAATCAAGAAAGTACCAAGAACTAATGGGAACACTTCATCATCGGTTGTGTAATATGTATGTGCACCCGCTATGTTTGCTACTGGTGATTCGAAGTTGTTGTTATTAGCAGGTAATTTCTGTTCGAGTAATTTCCCATCATCAATCGATATATGAGGGCCAAAATCTATATCAAGTGGCTGGTCCACTAGACCTAGCAGTTCTTCGTTATTATCATCTTGATCAGCAGCCCATTCCCAATCGGTAGTATCTACATCATTATCTGATTCACTACTATTATTATCATTAAGCAACATCATACTCATATTCATTTCTAATTCATTGATGGCATGTCTATCTTCTCTCTCAAAGTCTTGATATTCAATAGAAGTTGCCTCTTTGAGAAGATATCTAGCATCTTCTTTAGCGCTAGATTCACTATTAGAACTATTGCTTGTATCACATAGGAACTGTCCATCATTGAGTTGTGTACAATATTGCTTGAGGATTGACTGTGATATCATTGCTCTATCGGTATCCTCTCTATTATCAACTGCTTCTAATAATCTCCGTGCTTTTGACCGTATATTAGCTGCATCTATATCCAACCAATCGTTTGTTAGATCCGGCCTTGTATCAGCCTCCTCATTCTCTTCTATTGATTGGAGTAGTCGATATGCTTTACTCCTAATTTGTTTTGAAGTGATATCCATTTTATACTAGCTTCTTCTTAACTCCTCAAATATCCTCTTACTGATTGCAACAACTATCATATATGAATATGAGTATATAGTAGACAACTTTATCATTGCAAAGAGCAGCGTGAACTCCTTTCTTATCCCAACGCCCAACAATCAATCATATCGCTTTTTCGCAACGAGACATTTGTCTTTCTCATGATTCTAGCCGCCATTCAAGTGAGTAGATGGTAAACATACCACCGGTAGGTGTAGGCTAATGCCATCAACTTTGAAATATCAACCATATATTGCAAACATTAGATATATATCATGAAGTGCCGTCTTCTAGTACTTGTCCTAGGCAGAGACATTGCCTCCTCATTCACTCCTCCATCCTCTCTATGCCGCCACAACTCTCACCATGTTACTACTGAATATTATAAACACTTTTCTTTTCAACTAAACTATCTTCAAGAGGATACGATCGCAAATCTAACCGCAAGCGATGATGATAATAATAAAGATGATCAAAAAGCAATAGTGGCTCCTGATCAATCGACCTTCTCTTGGAATAATACACTTGCAACGGAACAGATTAATGATCTAGAGAACTTCATCATAGACCCATCAACACCATTGCAAGATTCTACTATTGACAATACATGGAATCTCCCACACTTGCCTAACATTAATGCGGCAGTAATTGTTCCCGGATTCCTCACAGGACAAGAAGACTTCAAAGATTTAGCCTCGATACTTACTAACATGGGTATTCCATCAGTAGTAGTTCCCATGCCACGATGGCACTGGTTGCCTTGCTTAGGTGGACGAAGTATGGCACCTATATTAGAAAGGATTGATTATACAGTACGACATTTAAGTGCAGTATCGGGTAGTCTAAGTGATTATGAAAGAGTAACCACAGAAGAATTAGATATGAAGATATCAGAGTATAAGAACCAAATAAGTCAGACGAGAAAGAGAGATCCTCAAGATTCAATACCAAACTTTTCATATTCTGCAATAGATTGTTATTCTGATTTCTTTAATAATCCAATGTGGAAAGTCGGAGGATTGGAGGAGCAACCTGTATGGACACCGAAAGGCGAGTATCCAAGTAGTAATGAGCCTCAAGGACGAGTTGCATTGATCGGCCACTCGGCAGGTGGATGGATTAGCCGAGCATATCTAAGCTCGAGGAAGTATGGAGGGAAAAGGTATAAAGGACATAAGTTGGTACACTCTTTAATAACGTTGGGTACTCCTCATGGTAAGCAATGAGTAATATCTGATATGACAAATATGCTAACCTTCCCTTCATTCCTCTCAATCATCTCTTCTTCTCCCATCTCTCCTCTAAGGCGATGCACCCGGGCCTGCTTTCCGAGGTGTAAAGTGGGTCAACAGTGAAGTAATGGATACAAGTAGCAAGGTACGAGCATTAGCAGTTGGTGGTATAGGATATAAGGGGAAAACGAGCGCTACAGCACGAGCGTCCTACAACTTTTGTTCTCCAAATGGAACTGACGGCAGCGAGCATGACGGGGATGGTATCACTCCGATTCAATCCGCGCTAGGAATGAAAGAGTTTGTACCTCACTCAGACACGCTAACACTGGAAGATGTTACTCATTTCTGCTGGGATGATGTACCTCTTGGTAAGCTTGTGGCGCCAGAGCTCACAATCAAAGATCACCAACCGAGTGATAATAGACGGTGGTACGGTGACAAGTCAGTAGTCCAAAAATGGATAGGATGGTTTTAAGTAAAGATATGTTGAGACTAGGTGTATAAGAGATCGAAATGTAAACTAGAATATGTGTAAAAGTACCCAGAAATCTCATCTACTTGGCTTAGAATGATAGCAATACGACTCTGATACTAGACTTTTACCCAATTCTACATAGATTATAACACAAACGAGAATCACCATACCACTCAACGACCACAAACTATAGCTAGCAAACAAAAACTCTTCATATCTATTCCTTGCTAGATCCTAAGAGTAGAAACCCACCAAACTCAGTAAGATACCCAATGGAACGTCCTCCATTGCAACGAGGGTGATCCTTGATTTGAAGCTCTTCGGGAGCAGCTACAGCTGATAATGCTCGCTTGTTGCAATCATTCACCAACGTGGAGACATCTGCGATGCCAGACTTGAGAGGCTCCCCATGATCACTACTACTCTTTGTGATCTGGATGTTCAAGCAAGCCAGATCATAGTAATCAAACCCAATACACGAGCCCTTGCCACATTCCGATACCTTGGCTACAGTGTCAATCACAACATCAATATCAAGATAGTCTAGTGAGGATGATTGTGTGGTAAGAATGGGAGAGCAGGAGTGGAGAGTGAGAGGACTGAGGCTGAATCTCCAAGTATACAAAAGGGCAAATTATAATACTCACATGATACACCCTCCCAGACAAACAATGTTGGTAGACTCTTGTTAAAGTCAGATACATTGCATAAAGTATCCATCCAATCTTGAGTTTCAAAGTCACATTCAATAAACTGAACATTGCTTGAGTCAATCTTGGCATGATATAGTACATCCTTCTTACTCCTCTGACTACCGGCAGCATCAATTTCATACAACTTGACCTTTCCGTTATTCTTGAGACTGTCAAGTCTGTAACAACGACTATCATACCCTGAACCTAAGATGACAACATTGCACTTCTTGTCTTCATTCTCCATGACGAACGTATCAACTACATCGTCCAACCAGCATGCACGAGGCTGCAGTAAACCAACCTCGACACCAAACTTGAGTACGTTTGATAAGAACAGCTCCGACAACAGCTCAGCGAATACTCGTCCGACTAGATAGAAGTTCAATCTTGATAAGATACCATAGAATGAAGTGTATAGAATACTTCCAGGGATATTAGGCCCGAGGATTGATAGCTGCTTCATAAGATGTGGAGCAAAAGAATCGGGTCCTCCACAGTTCTGAAGATAGGTTTGAGACCTAGCAAAGAGAGTCTTCACTGCCATGACACTACCAATATCGATAGAGATATTGGCATCTTTCTTTGAACTTTTGTTGAACATATTGGCAAGTTCATATACTTTGAGTAGATGATACCCGGTACTAAAAGTAGTGAAGTGATTACCAATATGTTCAAGATGATGAAGAAGGTAATGATGGACAGGGGTCCAAGTACATACTTGTCAACATGAGGTTGGATGACATGAGGGAGTATATTGATCAAGCTAAAATCAATAGCTGTTCGGCTATGACGACGGCTGTTGGCTAGCTTTGCCGTGTAGGAGGAAGAGGATAACGTAGATGACGACGACATGATAGATGATGATACTTTATTGTGGTTTATTGTTGATATTGTATACAATGAATAATACTTCTATATAGTGTCTAGATTGATTAAAATAATACGCTTAGGCATTTATTGTTCTGCACTCCTCATTCTTCATGTGCGTTTCGTCACTTATCAGTTGAGGTACTTGTGATGGCAGTTGATTCCAAACTATCCAGCAGATGACTACACGTGTATCCTGCTCTGACGATTCGTATGAGCACTCGGCCTCTTCACATCTAATGTAATACTAAACTCTGATACTACTATAGTTTGTATTGTATTGAATGCTAGAGGTAGGAAGACCTCTACTTGATGACTACACGTCTCCTCGGTACCTATACCTTCAGAAGCTCAACCTTCTTATCACTACTGTTTAATGTATTGTTCATACTTATCTAATACTGATGAACATATTGCATTGAAGTCGAGGTAGGTAGACTGAAGTAGTTTGTAATGTCGATCCTGCATATTAGCTTACATCTAAGCACAGGTTAGTATTGACATACATACAACAATCAAATTAACAACATATAAAAACCCAACACCGATATTACATCTTGGGGGGGAAATCCCATACCCATATCCCTATCACAGAGTGTGAGTACCTCACCGACTTATTCATATCAGTCTATGTTAGGTCCGACAACTCTAGTGTCAGGAAACCCAGCTGATACAAACACCAAATGTCTTCAACTTGTAGACGCCAATTGTAAGTCCAATTGTCGCACCACAAACTTCTCCCGAAGATGTAAGCGTAACAAAGCCGACGCCCCAGCTGTCTCGAACCGACAACTCTAGTGTCAGATATTCAATAGGCTGGTTACTAGCGCAACCTCGTTATACTATACACATGAAACCACTCAATTTCAATCGGCACGGCGTTTTCAGAATATGAAATATAACAACCCCCCTCCAAAGTCCCCGCTGATAAGACCCACGAAACCTGTTCTCCTCGCATCATCGGCATACCCCCCTTCCCTGGTGACATATATGACCAATCGTCACTCCCTAACTTATGGGCATGCAAGTAGAACCAATCGTAGGAATCGTTGCAGTGCATGTGCACAATATTGCAACTCCGCCAACACGGAAACCAAACAATAATAACCGTTGATACGCTGAATGATATGCAGCCCTGCGCCGGTATATGTCCCGAGCAACCGTTCAACCAATTGCAATAAACAACACCGGAAGAGTGCCCAACGGCGGATGAAGAGGATTCAGACACTGGCAATAAACTAAGGCTGGTGATCAATCTTCCCGAGCTTATGCTGCCTGCCTCACAAATCAAAGGCTCTAACAAGGTGCTGCCTACCACAACCGATATCCCTGTTGCCAAAAACAAATAAACACTCACGCACGGTGATATCGACCACTATCCTGATAACTATTGTTGGTGAATAAATACCCCGAAAGTCGAGATAAATAATATTATTAATAAATGACGTCATTACCCATCAGCCCCCCCCCCCCCCTAGTTCCCGTGTGGCAAAGCCACTAGGCATCCCGCAGAGGGGTATCGAAGAAGAACTAATAGAACTGCCGCAGCTAATATATGATCCAATCAATAGGATGGTCCACAGTAACCGATATATAACAGCTCTTTGCTCAGTTGGTGGCACGTAATTATGTGCTTGTTTTGCTTCTCTTGGTATCTTGGAGATTTGATCGTCGGGCGCGTGCCCGCGGGCGACTATGCTCGCCTTCTTCACTCTTCCAATGCTCTTCATCAATCGTCACTTCGAAAACACTGCCAGCTTTATTTGGGCATTCGAGTAGTGATGCATCAAGCTGCTTTATTCTCTACTCACAGCATAGTTGATGGATCAAGCTGCTATTAGTTGATGTTATGTCTCTACCCACATCGCAAATACTCACATGTTTGGCAGTAGTATCCTAAAATTTATGTGAGTGGGCATCTATCAATCAAGTTGATGAGAAGATGTTTTGTATACTCGCCCAACCCCATCATCTGGATCTAACGGAGCAGATGTTGCATCAAGAAGGCGTTGGTGGTTTAAGGCAACATCATAAGACCAACTATCCATTGCAGCTATCATTCAAGTATAAAAACACCATAGACAGAACAAACAATTAGAATACTTGAGTCAATAATGTTCAAGCAAAGCACTCTTACTACTTTGTTAGCCATCGTCGTATCTAAAGCAGGATTCTGTTACGGCGACGACTACACTTTATGTAATGATAATCCAACCATTTGCAAACTCGAGACGGGTAGATACAGAGATGGCAACAACCGTAACATGAAGTGGTGGGCATACATTCCTCAAGGTGAACTGGCATGTGACACTGGAGGATGTCCATTATATATTTGGTTAGATGGATCATTCGATTCTAATACACATCAAAGACGAGATGATATTATGCAATATGAAATGTTACAACGGGGATTTGTTGCAGTTACTGTGGGATATGATGATTCATTGTTTCGACCTAGTATGGGATGTGATACCACAATGGGATTCTTGGGTATGTCACAGGGTTTACTTGATAAGGCAAAGACTATATTTGATGAGGATAATGATGGTTCGGCTGTATCTCAGTTGTGTGATATGGTTGAAGTTAATTGTGATTTAGGAATCGCTACAAATGGGTTCTCTCAAGGCGCACAGCTTGCATCGTTGGGTAAGTTACTTTGTTGTTCAACACATCTACATGCACACATGAACATACTCAACGATTATACTGCATATCTTCTTCAGGTGGTAACTTTAACTCTCGAGTTTCTGCCAGCCTCATGTTTGGTAATGGTAACTCTTCACCAACTAATGGTGACTTTTCATGTCTTAACAATGTACTACTACCTCGTGAGCGTCGGAGAACCATTACAGGTTATAACGACGCTATATTTGGAGGAGGTACTTTGGAAGGGGTCCAGGAGGAGAATGCTGCAACTAGCAATTACGATTGTGGTTTGAATGAGCTCAACTGCCTTGGAGGTCTAACCAAACTGCCAGAAGTAGAAGATACTTATCTTGGAGGAGATGAGATGATCGAAAACACCGGAGGATACTATCTAATCTCTGCCGAAGAGTATCCGGTAGATGATACAAGTCTGGAGGCGATGGACGTCTTGATACCTTAACTGCACAGTCCGACCTACCTGGTCACTTCTTCTTTGTACCATTCTTACAAGATTACAATCAGGATGAAGGTTTTGCAAGTCAAGCTAATTGGACCTGGGGGATGCCACAGGAAAGTCCGCGTTAGTATTGTTTTGTCATATGAATTCATGTGTTCAATATGAAGTCTCGAAGACTTGAATGCTTTATTTGAATTTACTTTGTCTTTATTTGATTGTCTTTTCAAGTTGTATGCACTAACTTGAGCTACTATCTTCTTATCTCTCTTCATCTTCATATCTTCCAGAACCTTGATTGGTTGGCAAGGATTGCACAGAAAACTGATACAGCTAGTAGCATCCAGGAAGTAGCTACAATCATTGCAAGTTCACCCACATACTATCCAACATACTATCCTACTTCCCAAGTATCTTCCGATCAATTTGTGGAAGATGTTTGAGTACTTCTTAGTTCTGTATATGTAAACTGAAAACTACTAATGTAAAATAGAGTGAATAGCTACTCATAGCTTTTAAATTACCTTCTACTTTACAAATACTACAATCTTTTATCTAGATCTTTCTCGGGTATTAAGCAAACTCCAGGTTACCACCAAACGCAATTGGTAACATATCACTCGATCCAAGTCCAAACTTATCCAACGTCTTCAATAGGTTATTACCAGATCCAGAATGTGTATAAAATCTGTGACGTAACTCCTTGCCAACTAACGGTTTTACAAACCTCATGATGATTGACAGGAAAGTAGGAGGATTCATGAAGTGCATACCTGCAAACCTTACAGGTAATATTCCTCTTCCAGCTTGAACAATTTGTTTTGATAAACTTGGTCTCCAATGTGCCATATTATCAAGACAACGGACATAAACTACTACACCTTGTTTCTGCACTGATTCTTTAATTAAAGCTTGATGTACTTGATACCATACTACACGAAGTAAACTCTCCGATGATATATTATTATCACCTTCAACATTAAAATCAAATAGTAAGATTGCCCTGCCATATGGATCAGTTGTATCCTTGGCCAGTTGCAAGTATTTCAATGGTACAGCAACATCATTTTGCATTGCACCATCTAATGTCATGGGCAAGAATGCCAACTCATCACCAAATACTTCTAGTCTTGTATCCCAGTACTTGATAAATCTACGAACTGATTTATCCACATTAAATACTTCACATCTGAGAAAGATTAACTTAAATGTATCATCACATAAGTGTTGGCACTTTTCCTTCGCCATTAGATAACCATGCTTCTCATCAACATCAATTGTATCTAGAATAGAGTTGAATCGAGTTAATGACTCGTTGATGAGGCTATCTGTCTCCTCTGGTGTTGGTGATTGTTTGTAGATATTGTTTGCATCGATCTGCAAGAATGAAGAAGGATCATTGTAATCATCGTCGTCTTCATCATCATCTCCTAAAGAAGGTACATATAACTCTGAGCTCGGCCTTTGATCTAAGATTATACGGTCATCTTTATAACTATATGAACCTGAACATATACTGCGCACATAACATCCCTTGTTGTCAGAAGGAGAAGGTGGCGTACACGGAGTAAGTGGCGGTGTAGGAGGAGTAAGTGTAAGTAATATCTTTTGTTTCATCTCGTTATGATTATAGACAGTCATATCAACTATGCTGCTTTCCCAATATTATACTTTGTTAGTACTTATACACTTAGTTCAATGCTCGAGGTGTAGAGCAAAGCATCTGCCACTTGCATTGACTCCATATGCCTATCATCTTTGCCATCACTTACTTTATTGTCTACTCACTCACATGATTGGCAAGGTATCCGTCCCATCACAATCGATCACAAGTAAAGACTGCTGTGCATTTTATTGTGTAGTTCAAGTGATCAATAGTCTCAACGCAATCACTTCAGCAACTGATATTGTTATTAGTTGTTAATTATATTATCATCACTGTCGTCATCCCATGGTAGAACTACAAAAAGAGATTCAGGTGCAAAAACAAAAGGATGTACTTCCCCATCAACCAAATAATAACAAAGGATGGATGTGGAAGTCATTATATTGGACAGTTGGCATGGTGATTGGTATTTACTTCGAATATATCCCCTCTTCATGGTCAAAACCTGGTAGTAAGACATTCGCATATGCACATATGTTCAGTCTATTCTCAACTTGCGCTATTGCAATACCAAGATTCCTATCGTTGTACAGTACCCATGGTAGACAAAGAAGTATAACGGCATCTATGATATTCTCAATCGGTAATGGGATAGCCGAGACTATGATATATCTTGCAATGTATGATCTAGGTTCCAAATGGTTGAGTGAATTTATCTTTGCAACAGGAAGTAGTAGCAGTGTTTATTTATCACCAATCTTGGGTTATCTTATGTTCTCCAGCTTTGCAGGGCCAATATAACAACTGCAATTGACTACTATTTGGATTACAACTCATCTCCTCCTTCATAATCATCAGATGAAGACTCTTCTTCTTCATCATCTGATGACGACTCTTGTACATAATCATCATCAGCATCAGATGTATCTAAAACAGTCCCATCGTCTTCAGGTCCAACTCTCTTCCACCATTGGAACAAGTCAGCTGAATTATTCGCCTTGAACATAGTTGGAGAAAGATGTGGACCAATTGCCGACTTGTCACATGTCACTGCACCTTGACTGTATTGATCTATCTTTCCTGTCAGTTTGCAATTGCCCACATCTAATAGTTGAGATGGAGTTCCCTCGGGATTAGCACGACGGTACCATTCAGGATCATCAACGGGTCTGTAGTGTGTAAACAAATTGATATAGGTACCACTTTCAAGTGGTGTGTTTCGTGAATGTAAACATTTGGCAGATTCATAGTAAACGATGTCTCCTGGTTCCATTACAACCTCATGTAAACGATCTGCATGGTCGTAAACCTCAACAGTCCATGGTTTGACTACGTCCTCTTGAGCAATATTCACAATTAAACTAGCAGCATGAGTTGATTCCCTATCAACATGTGTTAATAATCTTGCACCCTTGGTATATTCTCTCATACCATACATATCAGTAATATCCAATTCAACACCCGTCCACGCCTCGACTAATCTCAATAGACGTGTCTGCCATCGTTTCTTAAGATGCCAAGGTATCTGTATAAAGTTAACATCCGTTTCCCAATAGTTCACAAAGACACCCTTATGTCTTCCCCATTCCTCTAATACCTTGTGTGGCGGGCTACGATTATTATAATAATATGAAGATAAACTTGCATACATATCATCGGGTAATCGTCCTTTGTCAAACCCCAATGGACTAAAGGTACGTTTTACTTTCAAGTGTCGTTTCCACTCACTTTCCATAGTTCGTTCAACCTCCTTCACAACACCTGATGGATGTACATACGGTTGTTTATGATTCTTAATACCAACTACACCATGACTTTCAACATTTAATACATACATTAATTCATTCTGGGTAGGATCATCTTCATTTGGTAAACTATCATAAAAGTGGAATGTATGTCCAATAAATGTTGTAATGAAGGATGTTTCACGTTCCCCTACACCAATATCTTGATTAAAGAGTGGTTTACCATCATTACCAATCCAATATAATTTAATAATATTAGTATGATAATTAATAAATCCGTATTCAACTTGTCCACATGAATCACTAGTTAGAAATCTTTCAATACTATTGACTGGTATAATTTCCTCTTCATCATTCTTGGTACCCTTGTTCCAATATCGATGTGGTAATGGACGTGCAACAACTGATTGGGGTGTACCCATTTCTAAGCATACTGCTGTACAATCATGAAATGTTTGTGCCTCTTTGGGTACGCCTTTGGTTGTGTCTACATCTAAATGACCAAATACTGAAGTGTAGGCTTCGCCGTCTAATTCCATGAAGGTATGTCCCCATTGTCCATCGTGTATAGAAGTTTCTTCATTTATTAATGTAGCACATTTACCCGTGGGGTATGCAAAGATGTGTTTTGCTAATCGATTATCTGAATTGTAGGGCAGGTCATTCAAGTTGGATATGATTGGTGCTGCTTCAGCTGTATATTGTTTCTTTTGGGCGATTGCAGCAATTAGCAAAAGGGAGATGATTTGCAATGATTTGTTCATGGTACTGTTTATTAGGTGAAGGGTAGAGATATTACATTAGTATTAGGATTGGCATGGTTATGTAAACTCAGCCATCAACAAATATAAATCAGCCTCCGAGGTGCACCTTAAATTATTATCTTTGTTACCACATATATTGTCTTCGGACTGCAATAAAAAATACACACACAATAGTCGACCAATTCATCTATCGACTCACCTGTTTATATCTGGACGTTCGACTGCAAAGAGATACTACTTTCATTGAATTGCAACCAATAATAATAAACCTACATACCAAGTACTTACAGTTTTCATGTTGAAAACTCGTAATAGGAAACATAGACTATAGGGCTTCGGGGTGGCCCGAAATTCTTTTTATGCGTATTCAATAGGGCCCCGAAGATTTTTCTTCAAGTAGCCCCCCGCTGAACACGTTTTCTGCTTTGTAATTTGTAGTGCATTTGTTAGTGAAAAGGTATGTGAGGATCATGGCGGCCTCGAGGAGTATGAGATGAATTTGAAGGCTATTAAATGGATAATATTGAAGTGATTCAAGCTGTGATATATGCTGTTGAATTGGAGGGGAAATTTGGGTGATGAAAGACTATAATAGCCTCCCAAATTGATATCAATATCTCCCCTATTTTTTGTAATTGAGGAAGGGGGACTTTGCAAATCGTTGGGAGCTTATTATCTTTCAGGGCCGATTATGTATCGGATCTTCATTTGATGGAGTTATATTGCGGCGGAGTCTTCTTTTCAATCTTGAATATCTCATTTTACTAACATATCACATGCTCTTTTCCTTCAATCTTATTTTAGAAATTAAACAATGAAGTCCATCGCCGCCATTACCATCCTTGCTAGTTCTGCTGCTGCATTCGCACCTGCTCCTGTTAGCAAGGTCGAGTCATCACTTAACTATGCTGCTGAACTTGACAATATGATTGGAGTCACACCAGAAACTGGTAACAAGGTGGTAAGTGTATGCTTTTTATACTGAATACAATGGTATCCTTTGGTCCTCTGTTATATCGATAGCGTATATACTGTGGATAGCATTAGAATACATGCTTTTCATGGTGTTGAGTATATGATATATTGGGGAAGATCCTAGATATAACAGGGTCTATGTCGAGAGCTTATAAAAATGCAGATGTATTTTTGATTCGCACCTTCACTCTCTAACTTATGATATTCTATACTTCTGTCTCTTCAGTTTGATCCACTTGGCCTAAGTGACTATGTCCCAACCGACTGGGCCCGCAGAGCTGAACTTTCCAATGGACGTTCAGCCATGCTTGCCACCGTAGGATGGTTCGCACCTAAGGTATTCGGTACATTCGACTCACAGGATGTTACCACCACCGACCCAATTGATGCTATTATGCAAGCCGATCCTCAATGGTGGGCTCAATTCATCCTATTATGCGGTGTCTTCGAAAACTGGAAGTACCAAAAAGAGATGGAGGGTAAGTCTTTCCTAGGAGATGCCGACCCAGCCGTAGATTATGCCAACCTTTGGCCATCAGATGCTAAGGCACAGGAGACATTACGTATCAAGGAACTTAAGAATGGTAGATTGGCCATGATTGGTATTGCTGGACTTGTTTCAAATCACTTCATTCCAGGATCATGCCCCGTTCCTGACTTCTAAGCATTATCAAAGACAAAATGAAGATATATATTAAAGACACAACAAAAACTTTTTCAATGGAGGCTGGTACACGGGTAGCCTCCAACAAACAAATTGGGATTTCTGTAGATAGTAAGCATGTTGAAGCGCTATGTGAAAATGATAGATTGATATTAGATCAGTTGATGAAAATGTTAGTCATATCAACATCAATATTATGATGACTTGCAGGTGCTATGTATCCCTACTCATCGTATCCTACGATATATTAACTTAACTCTATCAAAGTGCTTCTACACCAAATCTGTTTGTTTTATTTTCTACATAGTATTATATCTACTTGCAAATGGGCGAAACTCCCACTAAACTATAGAACACCTTTCCTTAATGTCGGTATCCACTCAATCAAGACCAAGGGCAGTAGTTAAATCTTCTCAGCACTATGATCCGTTCAACCGTGCATACATGCCTTGCTATCATTGCAATCAACACATAAATCAATCATCCATCTCATTAACAAACGGCAAAGCTACGTTGCAACATAATACTTACACACAACATGTCAACCATCACACCTGTACCAGTACCATCATCAGCAAAAGAATCAATCAACTTCGATTCATTGACCTTAGTCGAGAAGCCGAACAGTCAACTACGTCTACCATCATCACTCGAGGGTTGTGTAGGCTACTTGACAAGTCTACCACTCCAGGTTCCTAACTCAGATTATAAAGTACCATCGACAATCGCATGTATGGTGAATATCTTGTCTGATTCAGAGGCTGATGCAAGGTTTGAGAAAGCGATACTTTCTATTCCTATTGGGGATGACGACGAGAGGAAGGAAGGCGAGCCGCATGCAGTGTACAAACTTAGTAGTGATATCATGAAAAAGGAGATGAAAAAAGTAGACAAAAGTCATACTAAAGCACCAGGTATATTGGGATTCGTAACAAAGCCAGGCTGTCTTTCTGTAGGTATATTGTGTATGTGTGTTATTTGTGATATTGCTTGTTTAGTATCTGTTCCTCTCAATCCAATCTTTAAATAATAGTTCTATACAAAGAATGGTAAAATATATTCGGTTTCAGAAGGGAGATGGTGGTTACTCAGAAGCCTAAAAGCACAATGGTGCAAAGATAATTTGATGAATGTATCTCTCAATTCTGCTACAATTGTAGCCGGGGATGCAAGGATCATACGAGTTGATCAGGGAGAGCTAGGCATGGTTACTAAACACGGAGAAGAGATCTTGTTAGATGTGGGAACTCATGTCTTTAATAGTGGAGCCGTCTCATCGATGCAAAAGGTTTCATATCATGAACGTGATTATATCCAGTTTGGAAGTTACAACTACTTGAGGGTGAAGAGAGGCTACTTTGCCAAAGTTTGGGTTGTTGTTGTCGACGAGAAGGGACGAGACAAGCTTGTTCCAAGATTACTTGGCGAGGGGACGCACATCTGTGACAACTATCTCTTCAAGTATGACGGGATGGTGAAAGTATCCGAAAAGGTGATTGAACACGGAAGTATTCATCGTATCACTGTACTGAAGGGAATGCTAGCAAAATGTGTTCAAGAGAGTAAATCTCGTATCCTCGGTGAAGGTGAGCATGTATTGTACATATAACATGTATTGACCATCTCTTGTATTCAACTCATAATATAATATGTATACATAGGCACTCATATTATCGACTCAACCGATTTCGTGTTTAGTGGCTTCGAAGTGAGTACTGGCGTATAGTTTTGTATCATGTGTTTATGATATGTGTCGGTATCCTCTCACTCTTACATATACTTCTATAAACATATCATTCAAAAAGGATGCTACCAAGAGTCACTATATCATCTTTGGTACCATAACAATTCTTAGAGTTGTGCGAGGCAAGATCGCCTTGGCTTGGAAGGATAATGAACCTTTATTTATCTCCCAGCCAGGTCTTTACGAGTTTGACTCTCCTGATTTCAGCTTTGACTCGTTCAGGGATGCTGAAGAGCGATTGATACAGCTCGGGGCAAAGAAGATTGTCCATGTACAAACTGGGCAGGTTGGGGTTACCTATGACGACGGAGTTCTCAAGATATTAAACAATGGTACTCATGAGGTGAGTAGAAGAAGTGTATGATGTATTGTTGCTCATACACTTACAAATTACCAACATCATAATATGCTCTCTCCGCAGATCAATAGCAGTACACATATCGTTCATCGTTTCTTAAGCACGCAAGAAAAGAGTATTCGCTTGGCTACCTTGTCCGCTAAAGAGCGTGCGGCTCGAAAGTTTATGCTTGGCTCATCCGCTCAACGTTCGACTAAAGGTACTGACAGCACAGCAGCCGAAAGGCTACGAAGCCAGGCCGCCAAGATGGGAGTTGATCAAAGTCTTGACATTGTCTTGTCCGACCCCGATTCCGACCTGACTATATGCGAGACCAAAGATTTGGTCAAGGTTGGTATAAGAGCTGACGTCTTCTACTCCATTAGTGATCCTAAGAAGTGCATTATGAAGGTGAGTCTGATATGTGTTCTCACTAACAAAATATCTCTAATATACTAAGCTGAGTTCAACTTCTTTCTAATATCATTCCATCTAAAGATTGATACAGATGAGCTTGAAGACTTAGTTCGAGAAACTGCCAAGCTAACTAATATCATCCGCTCGACCGCCTTGAATCAGATTGCACAGAGTCAAAACGTCTCGGCCGCTAGTCCTATCGAAGACACCACGAAGGAAGGCGGCTTGAGTACCGTTGCAAGTATGGTCAATAAATACGATCCTCCTCCCCCAGCCACAGCACCAATGGCGGAGTTCTTCGAGAAGACGCACGATGAATTCATGACCAAGCTCCACGACGACTTTAATTTACGTTACGGCGTTACCATCAGCAACATTCGTATTGAAGCTTTCAAGATTATGGATGACGACCTTGCGGAACAAATTAGCAAGCATGCTTTAACTACAGCTCAAATTGAGAATGAAATGGTAAGCCTCAGCATCAAGATACTCTTTATTCGAATACTGATACATTTCATTATATTGTTCTCATCTCTGTCATACTTTCCCCCTCTCCATCGTTAGGCTAATCTTGAGGGTATGTCATTGATTTCTACCCAGAAAGAGAAGACTGCCGCTGAAGTTAAGATGATTGCTACTCAGTCTGAAGCTACAGCTCTCAAGACGGCTGCTGACAATGAGAATCAGCGCAAAATTGATGCTTCTAAAGCCATCGCAGAGGCGCTACGTATTGACACTCATGCAAAAGCCGAAGTAAGTTCATATATCTTTATGGGTATCCTCCTCTTCTTTATCCTAATGGCATCATTCAAATAACAAACGCATAGGCTGAAGCAGAGGCTATCCTCTTGAAATCAAGAGCCGAGGCCGAAAGTATTAAGCTAAAGGCAGCTGCCGAAGCTGAGAGAGCCAAGTTAATTGCGGCTACAGAACTAGGGAGACAAGAAGCCCTCCTTTCTATCTATTCAGATATGGTCATTAAATCCAACTCAGGTGTTGAAAAGGTGGTATATCTTGATCCCAGTGTTAATAAAGACCCCCCCTTTGCTCTCTCGTCGATGCAGAATCTTAATAACGATCTTCATTCGCTGTCAAGACTTGGTCTAGCTGCAAATGGTACCAATGGCACCTATCGTAATTAAGAACCCCCCAGTAAGGACTTTAGTGAGTTTATGGGTGATGTGGTTCTACAAAACATTAGCTAGCAAACGTTAAGTGTAAATATCTATATAAATAGCAGATATGGTGTCTATCAATACCCTTGACTCACTTAGTACGTTGACAACGCTAAGATACCATCTCCACAAAGTGGTATCCTTGAAGTGTCAAATCTTGCAAAAAAGCATTGTTATCCATTCTTCTCTACATACTCGATAGCAACATTAATATCTCCTAGCAGGCAGTGACAATGGCGACAGCAACATCTCGATCATTGGTATCAAAATTGCTCTTCCGTGGTACAACACCATCGAGTCGCAGTAGTGCTATTATAATTTCAAAAGTATCTTCACCAGTATCAATATATCGCTCCTTTTCTCCATCATCAACTCAATATAAAAAGGCATGGGATCCAACTGAATACAAGTATTGGAATAGAGAAGAGTCTAAACATGGCGAGGCATCCTTTACACTTGATATGTCTCCCGAGAGTATACAAAAAGAAGCTCGTATCGTGGCCCTTGCCAAGGATGACGATCATTGCAGTTCTCCTCTTACTTCTCCTTCTAGCAAACTTCCATTTGGTTCAAGATTGTTACATGTTGGTACCGAGCCTGCAGACTTTCCAGACACACTAGTCAATGAGAAACCAAATGTACTTTTTGTATCACCGACCTGTCCACACGCGAGATTGCAATTGCCATTAATATTGCATAAGTTTCCTAGTATTGAATGGGTACATGTTCGTTCGGCAGGCATTGACTTTCTTGAGAGTGATGAACTGCCAGGGATAGGGAAGAGGGGTATAATGATGACCAATGCAAAGGGACAGTTCTCATCATCATTAGCTGAATATGTTATGGCGGCATGTAGTTACTTCGCTAAAGACTTCGGACGATTAGTATCGCAGAAGAAAGCTAAGATTTGGGATCCATTCGACATTGAAGAGCTTCGGGGGAAGACAATGGGTATTGTTGGCTACGGTGATATTGGTAGATCAACTGCAAAACTCGCATCAGTCTATGGAATGCGAATAGTCGCATTGAGGAGAAATCCAGAGAAATCTACGAATGATCCAATCTGTGATGAAACATTAGGGACAAGTAAGCTGGAATTGCAAAAGCTTATGTCCATTAGTGATTATGTAGTATGTTCGGCACCTTCAACAGTTGAAACGAGAGGTATGGTAAACGCTGATGCATTCAAAGCCGCTAAACAAAATCAAGTATTCATCAACCTAGGCAGAGGTCCAGTGATAGATGAAGATGCACTAGTGGAGAGTCTCAAGAATGGTACATTAAAAGGTGCAGCATTAGATGTGTTCAGTACCGAACCATTACCTGCAGATCACCCTCTTTGGGAAATTGACAATGTATTGCTCAGCCCGCACAACATGGACAAAACGTCAACATTCATGAAGGAGGCGACAGAGTTCTTTGTTAATGAGCAATTGCCGAGATATATCCTAGGAGATCAACTTCTTAATCCAGTTGATGCTAGTCTTGGGTATTAGAAATGAACATAAAGAGTGATAACTTAATATACATCTGTGTGATTTGTGTTCCCTAAGAAGCCTATTGAAAGTATTTGTCTATTGTTCTTTAAGATCACCGCCTTCAATCATTCCTACATCACACTTGTCCTCAAAGAAGCATGAGTGCAACCTTAATACAGCATCATCAATTTGATCTTCTCTGACAATGAAACTGATGTTAACCTTTGATGCACCTTGACTCATCATCTCAACTTGGATACCATGGGCGGAGAATGATCTAAAGACAGTTGCCAACACATCTGAACTCCGTCCTACTCTACATATCAAAGTTAGAATAGCCCTCTTTTGATGTAATTGAACCTCGGCAAAGTTTCTCAAGTCTGCACATAAGCTCTCAACATCATCATCATTTTGTTTCTTATCTAGTGTAACACTGATTGAAACTTCCGACGAGGCAAGAACATCCACAGACACTTTATTCTTCTCAAAGTCGGCAAACACAGCTCCCAAAAAGCCATATGCACCAAGCATTTGTAATGATGTAATATCCATGAGTGTTACTCCTCGTTTACATGTAATCGCTGTTACTAAGCGATCTGGATCTCCCTCTTCATCAATCACAGACCCCGGCGCAGATGGATTGTATGAGTTCTTAACCCTAACAGGTATGCCAGACTTTAATGATGGTTGCATAGCTATTGGATGTAATACCTGTGCACCAAAGTAAGCCAATTCTGAAGCCTCCTCATACGATACTCGAGAAACAGGAATGGCAGTTTTGACCAATCTAGGATCAGCTGTTAATATTCCGTCGACATCTTTCCATACCTGTACCTCATCAACTTTCAGAGCTGCACCAATAGCTGTAGCTGTCAAATCACTTCCTCCTCGACCAAGTGTTGTTATTCTACCTTGTGTATTATGACCTGTCAATGGCATAAAGTCAAATATGAGTATGTTGTTGTAAGATAGGGATTGCAACAGATCATCACCACTACTCACCAATAAAGCCAGTCACGACAGCAACAACATTAGGATCAATTCGACTACTAAATCGTTCTCTAATACTATCAATTGACGATGGTAATAACTTGGCATCACCATAATTATCGTCAGTCATGACACCCACATCCCATGCATCAAACGCTTGCGCCGGTACACCAATTTGATTCAACCGAGCCGCCATTATACGTACCGAACATCGCTCGCCATAACTAACTAATTGATCTAATGACTTTGGACTTAATTCCTGTATAAGTCGGACACCATTTAACATATCTTGACATTCTTTTAATAGTTTGGTAACTTCTTTGGTGGTTGTTTCTGGTAGATTAAATTCAGAACAGGTACCCAAATGGAGAGTACGGAGTGCTTCAACATCGACACGACCTTCAAGAGCCATTTCACCAGCGGATAGGAGAGAGTTGGTTGTTTTACCCATTGCTGAACAGATTACTGTGTGTGTGAATTCAATGATGAGATGAAGTTAGAGTGAGTGGTTGATGAGTGTAGAAGTGCACTTATCATATGCACATAGTAGACAAAACTTACCAGCCCTAGGTCGAACAGGAATCTCCTCACTCTCACTTCCATCATCATTTGGTGGCGGTCTAATCCTGTCTTTAATCAAATGTGCTACCCTATCAACTCTTTCAGCATTGGCTAAACTACTACCACCAAATTTCATAGTCACATCAATACTTGATTTGGGTGCTGTGCTACCCGGTCTCGGTTTGTTCGTATATGATCGTCTTGGATCTAACTTTGTTTTATAATCTGATATTATCTCTGATGATTTATTATCATCTTCAGAAGGTGAAGAGTTGGTTTGTTTATCACCTTCCTCTCGTATCATGTGCAGTACAGTTCTCTTTCTTATATTATTATCATTGCAAAGAGGACGATGATGTTGAGAGGGGATGTGAAATGCACTAACTATTGAATTTGATATCATCAACGCCGCCACGAGAAATACAGCCAGACTAGCAACCGTGGCGCCACTGATAGTAGGTCGTCTTCTGTTAATCATTGTCATTGTTTTGTTGTGCTATTGTAAGTAGTATTTAGACAATGGTATCACGAGATATTATTACAGTCGAAATAAGATTAAAAACTGAATTAGTGAGTGTATTGAATGTATACGAATGTATATATAGCAGTAATTGTCGTCTCCCAAAGTTGTCGTCGCGCATAGGGTAATGATTTACTACTGAGAAATAAAAGTGAAGGATACCAAAATGATTGGTGAGTGAGCATAAAGAGCAATGGCCAGGGATTAGGTAATACATAGAAGACTGCCAAGAGCTAAAGGGAATAGATAAACATAGCCCTTAATAGAAAAGTACACATCTTGTGCACATAATAATAATACTCGCTCCACTTCTATATGTATCAGTATAGAGTATGACAAATAATCAACCTAAGTTAAGACGATATCTTATAGCTCGTCATGGCGAGACAAACTATAATAAAGAACGACGGGTACAGGGAACTGTAGATGAACCATGCACACTCACACTCGATGGTATCTCCCAAGCAAAATCTCTTGGAATGTATATTGCAAAACGCCTCAATGGAGAAATGCCGGATGGGGATAACAGAAGAGGTCCAACAATTATAAAAACTTGGTGTTCACCACTAACTCGATGCAAACAAACCTATGCTACTATATCAGAAGTTTGTTCAACCTACACAAATACAAATGAGAGTAGTACTCGTAGTACATTACCAACTCCAACGATACACAACAACTTGCACGAGATAGAATGATGCACGTGGCAAAACAGATTACGCCAAGATATAATAAACGAAGAACCAAATAATTGGAAAGTTTTCAAAGAAACTCCAAAGTTATTAACATTAATGAAAGATGGAAAAGAATTTAGACCAGTCGTTGATTGTTGGGAACGAGGATTAGAGTGTTGGCATACCATACGATCCCAAACTAGAGAATCTGATCAAGACGGTACAATCTTTATAATGGCTCATGGTGCAATTGGACAGTGTATGTTATTGCAAGCTTTAGGGCTAAGTATTGACAACTATGGAAAGAGTCGAAGATATTCGTTTGACAATTGTGAATCTATTGAGGTTGAATGGCCAGATGACAACAACGATGATGAAGAGATGTCTTGTTCAGTACGATGGAGAAGAGTTCATCCTGTTCCTGATGAGTGGAAATCCACACTTTCCACACAGAAGATGGGATGTGGCCTCTCATCAAGTAGATAAAAAAGAGAGGACTTACAAATACTCTCCACCAAACATACAAAACTATTAATGCTAATACTTCACGAATACTTTATTTTCTATGTTTTTGCTTAACCACACTTGGTGGGAGGCTTCATCGTCACCCCGTGTATCTTTCTTGACCCATATACTAATATACAATTCATTTTTCTTCTACTAACAAGTTCTAAGCATCTACCCTCCCCTCATCATCAACTGAGATAGCATTTCTTTCATTTCTTCCATTGTCTTCTCAATATTGTCAACTTTACTCTCCATCGAGTCAACCTTACTCTCCATGGCTTCAACCTTCCTTTCAATGGATTCAACCTTACTCTCCATAAACTTGCCTTGGCTTTCTACAGACGCAACTTGGCTCTTCATATCGTCAAATTTATCATTCACTACTTCCTCAACAGCAAGGAGATTACGCTTAAAAAGGTCTCCTTCCTCTTGATCTTCGGATGACTTGGCCAGTTTGGGTTTCTTGGGCGACTTTGCCTTCTTCTTGGGATCAAGTACTGTGTCCATGTCTAGCTTCTCCATGATTTTATTCAAAGTATCCCGAATCTCGTCTTCCCCTTGAATTCTTTCCTCTTTCATTCCTAGAACAGTGTTTTTTAAGTTGGTCATAGTATCAAACATCTTTTGACCTTGATGATTTGGCATCGAATCAAGCACCTTTGTGACATGTTCAGCAAGCCTGCGACCACTAGAGCTGGAACATCCTTCATTGTAGATGATACACTTGCAGCTATCATCTCCTACTCGACCTAGTGTCATATCCGCTTGCCCAAGTAACTCTTTAGACGAAGGACCACTCGTATCACGTGTCATGTCAAGCCCATGCAGCTCAACTCTACAGTTGGTATATGGATTAATGTCGTTCACCATTTCCTCGTGACGCTCCTGGAGCTGATCTCTCATTTCAGTATGCTGTTTGATCATGTTGTTAGACATTACTCCTAAAGACTTGTAGACCCTGAAATGACACAACCGAGAAGAATGAGATGCTGTACCTGTAATAGAGCAGAAATAAAAGCGAATACTACTCACCAGTCGTTGTGGCCCTTAAGATTATAATAAATTGCTCTCTCATTTTTTCCTCCATCTAGTTATCCTGACGATCCACCACTGTACTTTGAAAAGTTTCCAGATCATGATAATTGGATTTCTGCCGATACAATGACTGAAGATGAAAAGCGCACTTTGAACGAGATAAAGTATTCAAAGTTCAGTCTTGGTGTATTCAAAGAAATGTCAAACGACTTTAGGAACTATCGT
>Ga0214479_100099_pt1 | contig 52313 bp, 38 predicted proteins | sample M1_20Mar14CPVII9_5_FD_165054 | JGI IMG/M metagenome (GOLD analysis project Ga0214479, IMG submission 165054) | Marine eukaryotic communities from Monterey Bay, California, United States - M1_20Mar14CPVII9sort6BwellE14 | ecosystem: Environmental > Aquatic > Marine > Unclassified | place: USA... | reverse complement strand
AAGAGGAGGAGGCGGCGAGCATTAAACTTGCAGAGAGTCTGGTTGCAATGGATTTAGAGGAAAGCATTACGACACCTACCCCGTCATCACCAGAGGGAGAATGGAAGGTCGAGAAGAAGACGAAGCGTAAGGGTCAGAGTAAAAAGGCTGTGGCACTAGTCAAGGATACGACAAGTAGCAAAAAGTCAGAAGATAACACCAAAGTTGCTAGTTCGAAACCTAATAAGAAGCAAGTGGTAGCACCACCAGTTAAGGAAAGTTCAACTGTTAAGAAACAAGAGGCTCATGATAAGAAATCGGCCAACCCGGTCAGTCAAACTTCTAACAATACAAACGTCACCAAGAAACCCGAGGCTGACAAGAAGTCTATTAAGAGTGATCAACAACATAAGAAGTCTGTTAAAAGTGATCAACGACAAGACGGGGCTACACCTGTTGCTAAACAAAGACCAAACGCTGATAAGCCAGAGGCAAGTAAAAGTAAGAAGTCGACGAAGTCAAAGAGCGAGCAGTCATCATCAGCCGTTACGAAGGAAAGTTCAAGTGGCAGCGCCAAGTCAGGGGTCAAGAAACAGCCTGCTGCTAGTAAGAAAGATGATAGCGAGCCCTCTTCGGCCAAACAAAGACCGACGAAGAAAACTGATGAGGGTAAGAAGAAGATACTCGCTGTTAAACAAAACCCTCAGACCGATGAGAAGGCAGTGACTGATAAGAAGTCGGAGACTAGTAAGAAGTCGTCGCAAGTAAGTAGTAAGAAGCCAGATGTACAGAGTAAGCCTCAAGAGGGGTCAGCACCAATGAAACCCAAGGCAGACAAGAAGCCAGTGGATAGCACATCAGACAGTCAAACTCAAGTAGTTAGTGGCAAGGATAGCTCAAAGAAAAAGGATATAGCTGCTTCGAAGACTGAAAAGAAGAAAAAGAAGAAGAAGAAAGAAGAAGTAGTGGTTAAAGTTGATGCTGTAACAACCAAAGAGCAAGCTAAAGATCAAGTGGATGTATCAGAAATGAATCAAGTCGAGGAAGAAGAGGAGGACTTCTATTTCACCATAGATGAGCCAGATGAGGAGAGACCTACTTCTCCACCTCTACAAGCGGCGTTTAGTGTTGATGCTCCCGACGAACTTGTGTGCCCCATCAGTCTTTTGCTAATGACAAACGACCCTGTCGTTGCAGCTGATGGTATTACATATGAACGGGCATCCATTGAAGATTGGTTTAGCAAGAGCGAGGACAAAAATGATGTTAATTCACCAGTTCACGGTACCAAGATGCCAAGTCTTACGTTGACACCAAACATCAGCGTTAGAAACATGGCACGTGCATTAGCAGCTAAGTCAAAGAGCAAGCAAGTGCCATCGACCATCACCACTGACCAATCGTCAATACCAACACAGCATGATGATGACAGCAACTCACAACAGTACGCCTATCCACCGCCGCCTTACGGTTACCCGCCAGCTCCTCAACATTATGGCTATCCACAAATGCCACCACAATACAACTACCCCAATGGTGGTCCAATGCCTCCTCCACAATACAACTACCCACCAGCGCCCCCGAATCAGCAAGTTCCGCCACAGTACGGTGGATATCCACCTCCACAATACAGTTACCCACCACCGCCAAATATGGATCCAAATATGATGCATCATCATTATGCTGGTCAAGTTCCATATCATCCTGGATACCCTTATCCAACTGTAGGCATTGAGGATCGTCAACAAGTTATGGCTCCTGAAATGTACCTCGTCCAGCGGCTTGAAAAGGTTGCATCAAATGACTCTGGTGATAATGAAAATGGTAAAGAAGAAGCTCCCATTGTTTGGTTGTGATATGTCTGTGTTGCTATGAAAAGACTAAACGATGGGATAGAGAATATAGGAAGAAGAAGAAGAAGAAGTTTGTAGATATGTAGATAGATAATAAGAAACGCTAAGGTGTTGTGTTATATGTTAACAGTTTTGGTAGACTCATTCAGTGTGATACTTCTAATCTTGGCTATTATATTTATAGACTTCGATAAATTTAAGCCTTTCAAAGTCTAATCAATAGCAAGCTCAGGTCAAGTCCTTCAATACACTGATCCTTCCGTCAATCTATTCCTCATCCTAGACATCAAAACATAATAATCTAAAACAATTCTCTTTTCTCATACATGTAATCCCTTCTCTTTACACAACAGTCAACATTATTTCGCGGTTAGATCTCAATCTACTTCTCCTTTCATATGCTCCTTTCATAATGCCTGTTGGCTTCTGTAACGTCAAAGTAGTTGTCTTATCTACAAAATGATCAGTAACATTACAAAATGCCTGCGGCGTGTCTTGTTCTAACTCATCTAAACTCTTGACCTCTCCGCTGACACCTACAGATGTTAACATCATCTGCACAATCCAATCATTCTCACCCATTATAATCTTCTTGGCAAGTCTACCTGCAATGCCTTGTAATCCTGATACAATCCTTGTCATTTGTAATTCGTCCACAGCCTCAAAGAGTAACGATATACCACTATGTGTGGTAATGAAGAAACTATGTTCCTCAACAGAGAAGGGATAATGCTCGTCTAACTCGCCAAATGTGGGTGGACGTATCGATTGAATATCAAGTAATTCAAGTGTATATGACACATCGTTACCGTCTGTCCAAACAAGTTGGGGATGGTTGTATACTTGATTAATGGCTGAGCTGTTGCGTTCACCAAACTGAAGGAACATCTTTCCACTACGATTGAGACGAGTGGGTTGTTCAGATGTCGGTGGGTCGTTCAAGGTCAATTGAATACCAATAGTTAGAAGTTTCTGTGTTAATGTAGTTTGATAGAAGGAGAGTTAGAGAGCATGTCGTGACATAGAAAACAACATAATTCAAGCTCAAGCAACAATAGACTCACCTTGAAGTATCCATCAACGGCACTAACTTCCTGTACTTCCCCTCCTGCTTTATCATTATTCATATTGCCAGCCAACAAGGCAAGCTCACTATCATCTGTACTAGCCTGTTGCTTAGTCATTGCCATCCAAGCTGCTTGATCATTCGTTAGTACACTTTCCACCACGGATGGATCACGTCCTTTGCCATTGAGACTACCATCACTTGACGACGTCGAGGCCTCATTGTGCCTATCTAATATAGCCTTGTCACGATGAGCCGACGAGCTAGCGCCGGGAGACTTGCTACTTCTATTCGTACTGACTGACAGGCTTGCTGCACGGTCACCATAGGTACTAATTGACGAGTTGGCTCGACTACTATTACCTCGACTTGTACCACGGCTCATACCGGAGACTAATGACTCTCCGTCACTGTTATAGGATAGCTTGGAAGTTGGAGAACGTCCCCGACGATTAGGTCCACGACGCGACTGTTTTCCTGATGGTGGTTTCTTATGTAACATTTTCTTACTCTTCTTGGACTGTGTCTTGATGGGCTGCTTCTTCTTCCTCTTGTAACGATCATCATCATCATCCTCTTCATCTTCATCACTTGTATAGTAAGACATTGTATCCTCAAACGAATTAGTATCCAACGTTGTACTATCCTCTTCATCATCACTCGATTCATATTCATAATTCCTAATATCATCAATCATTGACTCAGTAGTTTGTAGCTCAGCACATTGCACAGCTGCATTATTCGTACATCCACCAAGTATACCGCCATCGGTAACACTCTTAGTAGTACCATCATCATTCAATGACCAACATAAATTACCGGTAATAAAATCATGTATTTTATGTTCTAGCTTCTTACCCACCATGATACCCAATCGTGTTCCTATACCAATGGATGGATTGGCTTGATCAGATATAGAACCTGGTACGAAGGTACTCTCTCCGTTGGTTGTTTCATCATTATAGGTATAGTTGTCTGTTACAGTGTTGGTAGCATATGATTTGGAATCTTCTACCTCACTTGCTAAACTTGAATCAACATTGTTTATAGGTTGTATCTTCTTATTCGTTGCCTTGTCTTGACTCTGGGACTGTTGCTGCCTCTGTGTAAAGAATTCTTTCTGCTTACGAGGAGGCGTGCCAGTCAATTGTGTACTATCACTAGATGATGCACCCACACTATCATGACGGTCTAAACTATCGGTCATTACAGACTTGGGAGATCGTTTCTCTGTTTGTTGCTTACTTCTACTCTTCACTGGAGAGGAAGTATTGTTCGGTACAACGGCATGATGTGGATGAAACTTAATACCACCCAATGCTGTTCTATCCTCTGGTGATTGTGATGATCTTTCACCTTGATTTCCACTTCTATCAGGAGTTGACAATCCATGAGACGATAAACTAACAGTTGGACTTGTAGCCACGCTACTCTTACGATTTGGACTCATGGACGTTGCCGGTGAGTGATTACCAACTTCTTCATCATTCATTTGTAGAAACAAATTAGTTGAGGAAGAAGTTGCCAATGGAATGGGATTATCAATCTTTTTACGATTTGACATTATGGGTGTAGATCCAGAAGAACGTTGTAATTTCTTTGCTTTGGCTTCCTTCTTCTTTGCCTTCCATGATCCTACTCGGGAGAAAGTATTCATTTTGGTAGTAGTTGTTGTAGGAAGTTGCTGTTTGTATTGTGGTGTATAAGATGTGTCTACTTTTGATAAATTGATACTATCAGTAGAACTGCTACAGGATATCGATGACGATACAGCTGATAGTAAAACACTACTGTTCAATTGTTGATCAAGTAGATATAGCTGAACAGGTGTACGTATAGACGAACGTTGTTTACGAGGTTGCAATGTTGGCGATCGTTTAGTAGTAGTTGACGATCGCGGCGGCGGTGGCAGCGGTGGAGATAAGAAGTTGTTTAGATAATTGTTAGTCATTGTATTGTGCACAAGATGTGTACTATAATTGCAATTGTCAATGATTGGCGTAGTAGTATGCTCATCATCGCCTTTGCTCATTGGACTGTTGTTGGCTCCGCTATCATTAACCGGCTTTGCCATTCTCTGTCAGTTAACATATAGAATACCCCCAACAACAATAACAAAGTATAATATTTGCCGGGTCCGATGCACATCTCAACAAAGAGACAAAGTTACTACTCACCTATTATATATTATCGAACTGTTCGCGGTCGCTTAGCTAATGAAGTTGATCATTTCTAAAAGCATTGCGTTGCTGTTAATGCTATTCGACGCTACGTCCAGATGCTATTACCCAACTATCCATATGCTTCGAAAGCATATCCGATGAGCGGGGGAGGTTTTGCAAAAGTTCATACCAATCTATTCTATCTTATTAAGAGATAGTGAACCATTCATTTGGCCTACAAGATCCATCGATAGGGGGGCATGGCTCTTAAGACACCGATTTCGGCTTTACAAGTCTCGGCAGTAGTGTTTGTTACTCTCATATTACATTGGCACGAAGATGGATTCATAATGAGAAATTATGAGACTGTACGAGGTATCCTTACGGTATCTATCCAACTACAGAGTTTCTCTTTATTTCATGAAAACTCGAAGATTGCATTAGCAACTATTAGCAATGTCGTGGTAACACAAGTTGATATATAACGGCTAGAAGATAAGATGATGCAGACCGTACAAAAGAAGAAAGAGTGCCCTAAAGTTGCTCTCCGTGTGGTTCCGAAGGAGGAGAGGAAAAAAGTTGGTGTTAAAGAGGCAGAGGTAAGAACTCAAACTATATTATAAGCTATCGATAGAGTTTGTTGCTCACATCACATAATAGATACGTTTGTTTAGTTTGTATAGGAATATATTCAAAGACAAATCAGATGAAGAGATTATTGCTCAAGTTAAAGATGGAACCCGTGGATGTGCAAAGCGTGATGAGAACCGATATTCTCCTGAAGAGGTTGAGGATATCTCACATCTATTGGATCATATTGAAAAGTTAAAGATCAAACATGAGAATAACTACTTTGTAAAGAGGAAAAAGAATGCTATTGTTCAGTCGATTACAAATGTTGGTGGTCTTTCTAATGAATTAATGTATCGGATATCGGGATTCCTTACCACAAAAGAGAAGATCCACACAGCAATGAGTTTGACATGTCTAAACAATAAGTGTGAGGGAGAAGTACAAGATTATAACAATAGGTTTGGTCTGTCTACCATTGAATGTGGAATCACATATGGTTGTGAGAAGAAGTTTTGTGGATGTAAGGAATGTTATGAAGTACATTTTGATTTCTGCCCTGAATGTGAGGCATTCTTTTGTGTTGATTGTCTTGGATCCTATCTTGATAGTGGGTGTATGTATAACGACAAAGGATCTTGCAAGTTGAAAGGTTGTTGGGAGTGTCACAAGGATTTGTGTGCCGGATGTGATAGACATCTGTGTAGCAAGTGTGGAATGAAGTCACCGTGTTGTGGAAAACGATATTGCCGATATGAGGAGATGCTTGAATGCTGTGATGGGGCACCTATGACAACACATGGATGGTAACATGGAGGTAAACGATAATGTCGATATGTGATGAGGAATGGCAGAGGTTTTACATTGATCAATGGGTATGGTAGGTACAACAACTTCATAAAGAAAGACATCTGACCGAGCTACTTCTTGCAAACAAACTGTCTATTATATTAGGAACCTATTCTATACCCAACCTGATGATGTACATGATATATCCCATGCCATCATCTCTTTACACACTAACTTCACTTTCATAGGTTCCTTCTGCACATATAACCCTAATCATCTTCTAGATCGTCATACCACTCTTCAATACATGACACGGCCGCGGCGGTAGTCATCACTTGATGAACTACTGGCCTTGGCAGATTTTGACTCGGACTCTCCTTTCAATTTACGTGCCTTGGCTGAATTCGATGTAGGATTCGGAAGGCTGAAGACTCTTTCCTTACTTGACTTCGAAGCCACGGGTGCCTGGCTCGGTAGAAAAGTAGGGTAAGGAGTGCCGTCAAGCTTCCTTGCCTTGGTATCACCCTTGCCGGCTTTGCCTTGCGGTGTTGGTGCAGGCTCGGTAGGGAAGGGAGTGTTAGGGAAGGGAGTGTTTGGTTCAGGCTCGGTAGGGAAGGGAGTGTTTTCAAGCTTTCTTGCTTTGGAGCTCTTCTTAGTAGGGACAGAGCTCTCAGAAGGCTGGACACTCGGTTCATTTGAAGGAGCCGAGGATAACGAAGGGACAGTGGAAGGGGATGTACTTGGTACACTTGATACAGAAGGATACGAAGAAGGAAGCCCAGCAGCCTCTTTATTAGACTTGGACTTCTTTTGGTGGAAGATGCGAAACTGCTTCTCAATCTCAATTAAGGGAATAGATAATCCTTCTTTGGGTGGGAGACTAGAAGATTTTCCACTCTTTCCTTTTCCCGTCTTGCCTTTCTTGATGTATGGTACTGATAATGCTGCTCCAATACTGCCCTTCATACTCTTGGATGAAACAAACAACTGGCGACGACCTTTGCTAGCCTTTGTAAAGAGAGCCTTTGCTCCAACAGAAGAAGGGAAGATCTTAAAGCCCTCTCCGGAAGAAGAAGGATAAGACATAACAGCTGCTTTTTGATACGTCGACTTAGTAACTTTTGTAGCCTTGCCGATAGCTTTCTGGGATGAAGCTGGATTGATAATAAGACATACTAAAATGGTGATTGCTGGGTATTATCGTGGGAAAAAGAAAGGATAAAGGATTGTTAGTGGCTCAATAACAATAAAATCATAAGTGCATATCATATGCACAAAATAAAATAAGAGTACACATCTAATGCACAAAATAAAATTGAGGTTGTCTGTCTATCAAATTATCTTAATTAATACCTCTTACCTTGCACGATCTTCATGATGGGGAAAGTAATATAATATCGATGTATTATATAATAATACTATGTTTGCTTCTGTGCAATTGTGTGCAAGAAGTTGTCTTGTGATTTTGGCGTGGACGTGACTTGATTTTTGAGACTTGTTTCCAAAGTCTGAGTCGTAAGAGCTCATATTTCTTGACAACCGATATTAAGGTGATACATCACATAAAGTTGATCCTCTTTAGGATTTATTATTGATAATTGAAGTGATACAAATGACAATGACATTGAATGACATTGCTGTAGAAGACTTTATTTCGCTTATTCACATCAACCATTAATTCCATCTTCTCGCATCATGAACGTATCCTTTATCATCCTCGCCGTTATAGGGTTTGCTACTGCCTCTGGTCTTTGTACCACCATCTCCGTGAATGTGAGAGGGCATGACCACGAAGTGCACAAGAGCTTGCTTGAAACTAATCCAAAGTCACATTTAACTCACTTGTTGAAAGATTACAAGTGTGGAGATGATCCGGTTTTCATTAATAGGGACCCCTATTTCTTTTCTGCTGTTTTGGAATTCATGCGTGGGAATATCATGACGAGAAGCCTACACTTATCAGTAAAAGCATTTACTCAGGAGCTGGATTTCTACATGGCCACTAAGGATAAAGATTGGCTTCATTTAATGTTTGGGTTAAGTGAATTCCTCAAGACAGCTTGGGAGAATGAGGAATTGCGTCAACAAATCAAGCATGACAAAGCTTTCGTTATTGATCGCGATAAGGTCATTGCTGCCCTAAAGAAGGAGAACCGGGTGTTGCGCCAACAAGCGAAGATTGGAAACTTCTTTACGAGCTTATTCATGTTGGGTCTGCTGGGCTTTGTTTATGGCCTTGTTTATGATGCATGGAAACTACTCAAGTACTATTTCACTTGAACTTTCGATCAACTCAAGAAGACCAATTTTGATAAGTATCACAGCTAATGCTGCATGTGCCGTGTACTACTAATTTGTTTGTTCCAAGGATACATAGGGTATTCTTCATGGGGTGACGACTTGTTTGTATAGGGTAACATAAAGTCCCCCAACTAAGATCTCATTTGATTGCTTTATTTTATTTCAGCTTATCCCCATACCTCTTTCTCTCTTTTGCAACTTTGAATTACCTCAAGAAGTCCAACTCATCATCATTTAAAGTCTTCCTCTTCTTATTCTTCAATAAACTCTCGTACTTGCCCCCGGTAAACTCAGCACCCAACTGTGTTACAGAATTGTAACATACCTTCAAATCCTTTTCATAAAGTAAAGGCTTTGAACCATATTTGCTCACATATGATTGAGCAGTTGGCAAATCCTTCGACAGTAACAGACCACTAACCCAACTATATTGTGTTGTAGCCGATGTAGTCTTGGCCAAGTTCTTAAGTGCCGTACTCAATTCAGGCTTTTCTTTAGTTAATCTTTTCCCCATCTTATCCTCGGCAGTACCGAATGTATCAGCAATGTACCATCCGTCATCTCCACTGACGGTGTAACTCTCTTCTCCATCATCGACGCCATCCTTGGCTAATTCATTCTCAATATCTTCATCGGTTAATGCCTTGTATTCACTCATGCGTCCAATCTTACCAGCTACATATTTGTTTGTGTTGTTGAGAAGGGGGTTAAAAAGTGAGCATAAGATGTGCACAAAAAAGAAAAGATAGCAACTTCCCAACACATTATTAAACTTACCCTCACGGAACTTTGGTTTGGCATTCTGCTTCCAATCACCCTCGGGTGTAGCCTTTTCAATTGAATCAATACTCAACAAACAACCCAACAACGCTGTCATTTCACGTTCCGTCAAACCAGCAGTACGGAAGGTATCAACAACAACATCATTACTAACCTCTCCAGTAAATAGATTTAATGGTGGCATACTAAATGGTATAGGTGCCTTCTGTGCTACATCAGTCCGTCCCAACTGTGTGGGCAATACCGGTCCGCCTACTGCATTCACAGCCTCAGCACCCGCCAATGCCACAGCATCAGCTATAGTAATACTACTCAACTTTTTTAAATTACGTTTAGCATCCACTAATACCGTCGCACATTCCTGTAATGCCTTAGTATGTGCATCAGTTTCTTTTGCACTAAATACTGCTTTCATAATACTACCGTCTGGTCCACCCTGATTGGTTTCAACATCATATGATAATGAATCTAATAATGCCAATTCCAAAAAGTAGGGTGCTAAACTTGGTTTTTGAAGTAGGGCACGTCTAACACTTTCACGTAATGAGTCTACTGCCGAGACACGTAATTCTTGATCTCCATACATTGCTGGATCTAAGAAGACACGTGCTGATGCTGGTGATGGATTTGCAGTTGATACTGTTGCAATACTTGCTGTTAATGTTAGTATTGATTCTGTGAGGAAGGATCTTCTATCATTGTTGTTATTGTTTTCCATGTAAAGTGAAGTTGATGTAGAGGTCGATGATGAGCGGACTGGACAACTTGAGAATGCATTTGTATATGTTGTAGTTGTTGCCAAGAAGACAGCGATGGCTGTAGTATAGGATATCATATTGTTATATTGTTGTGTTTCTTTGTTGCGAGTGCAGTGTGGGTTGTTGGGATTTGCTCCTCGTCAGTATCTCTTCTCCCCTGGGTCTCATATTTACGCACACGCAGTCCGCAGTAGAGAGCCTATCGATATCAGACATTGTCAATAAAGTACACAAAAATTACTACCCCCACATGCTAAAAGGATACCATATCTTTTATCTCCCCTCCGGATTGTTTTCAATGACTCACTGTTATGGGGTGGGAGGTCAATAATATCAAGAGGAGGTTTATAAAACCAACAATGACGTTACATAGCTTATCTCGTCATGCAAGTCAACCCTCATTTGTAGCAGCATTGGCATCGGTAGCTTGCATATCTTCATTTTTCGACTCAAAAAATAATGCACAAGATTCTGCTACATTATGTGAAGAGGTGCACCGTACAAACATACAATCTTCAGCTACCAAGCCAATGATATTGACATCTTCTCCAATAAGCAATGGTAATATAGTTTCCAATAATAGTATATTAGAAGAGAAGAAGAGGAAGAAGGAAGATACCATTGTCGCAGATTACATAGTTATTGGTTACGGAAAGACAGGTCAATCTGCAGTACGAACAATCAAACAACTAGACCCTACTGCACATATTGTTATTATTGATCCTAGTAATAATTATTTGCAACAACAAAGCAGTGATAATAATGATCATTCTTCTAGCAAAAATAAAAGAGGTATATTGAATAGAAACAAAGGAAGTGAAATACATTTACATACTCGAGCCAGTTATATAAATCATAATAAGAAGTTGATAAGCATTCATCCAATAAATAATACTGATACTACTAATCAATCAATTAGATATAGAAAGTCAGTACTAATAGCAACAGGAAGTAGAGCTGCACCACCCCCAGAAAGTTGTGTACGACAAGATGCCAAAGATCGGATATTAGAATTAAGATCAACATCTTCTTCTTCTTCTTCTACATTATTAGATCCGACAACTGTACGATCATTATCAATAATGGCAGCATCACAATTGGCTACTGTTTCAATTATGGGGAGTGGGTTTGAGGCATTGGAACTTGCTGCGTATTGTGCACGAGTTTCACAAGCAGCAAATGGTGGCCAAACGAGTAGTAAAGATGAAGAGAAGAAGGTACAATTACTCTTTGGTAATGCTGCACCTCTAAGTAATATACTACCACGCTATTTAAGTGCTGCAGTTTCAAAGAGACTGCGTCAAAATGGCATACAAGTTGAAGAAAGAGCCTTGACACGATATATTTCACTTGCATATGATAACAACGGCATACAACAAGAAGGGAACAAGGCAGCTCCAAAGCTTGAGATATACACTGTAAAGTCATATGATTCATTAGATTCTAAACAATTGAAATCCGATCTGTTAGTTTATGCTCCTAGTGTGGATGGCAATAATGGGACCGCGGTTCTGCCAACCAATACTCTTGACAATAACAACAAGTCGACAAATTACTTGCCATGGTCATCACTGGTTACTCCACCAATACTAACAAGCTACTTAGATGACGGTAGACTGGTAACGAATGCAGAATTACAGGCTGCTTCATCAATATATGCTGCTGGATCATGTGCCAACTATCCAAATTTGAAAACTGGCCAACTTGCAACTGCAGGCGGTAGACATGTTAGTGCTCACTTGGCCGGGAAGATTGCTGCTCGTAACATGGTTAGCAGTAGTGGTGACATGAACAATTCTTCAACGCCAAGTTATATACAAGAGTCAATACCAGTCTGGAGATCAGATGTGATACCCTATCTTTCAACAACAACAAGTAATTCAGATGAAGATTCTAAAACTCTGGCATTATTCTCAATGGGTATCCATTCCTTGTGTGTTGGCAAATGCGACTCTGAGAGTATGGCCACACATGGATTTTGGTGGACAAATCAATCATCTAGTAGCAATGGTAGTACTGAATCTAGCAAGAATGGTAACGGAAGCAGTAATAGTAACCCAAACAGACTCATGAAACGAGCTACTAGATCATCTAACACGACGACAAATCTCTCGCCCAAGATTACGAAAAGAAAAAGTGGCCGAGGATCACTACCAGTGTATGGAAGTGGTGTTGTATACTATTTGAATAGGTCTGGAGGTATTGAGGGTATCATGCTATGGGGTCTACCCTACTCAAAAGATCCAAATAATGCCAAGTCAGAGATCAATAATGACCTTGTTCAGCGACTAAAGAATATGATACGCTCGAATGGTAGCATAGCAATCGAAGACCATTCTGATAAGATATCGAGAGAGAATGGTTATGGCTTGAGTGTTGATATAGAAACATCTTACTTGCTGAGTTACCTGCATTTAGCAGAGGAGAGTAAACACTTAGCATCAATGGCTTTGTCTGGCACAGAAACTTCAAGAAGAGTCAGTGTCACTGGCCGACCCCTGCATCGATATACTCCAATAAAGTCAGTAGAATTGACAAATCTTGGCAAGATGACAAGACACGATGAAACAGGACAAGTATCTTCTTCCGAAGATTTATTCTATACGTCGATGTCATCATCTTCTCAACATGCAGAACACGAGTCAGGGCGACCACCATCACTAAAAAGGATATATCCAATGCAAAGCGGCGGTACACTCGCTGGTACCAAGGAATACGAGCTAGAAAAAGACATGGCTAGAAGACAATTGCAAATAGAACGGTCTCGGCCGTCTAAAGAAGAACCTTTGTGGCTCAGACCAGCAGAAGAGTATCGGCTAGTAAATAGAAAGGATGCTTTGGCTGATTCATTTGCTAGAAATATCCAACGAGGCATCTTTGCTGACGGCCAAGATTCAGTGAGACAAGCACCGGTTCCCAGAGTATACTTAGATGCTAAACAGAAATGGAGTAATCTCATGAGCGAGGACAGTGATGAATCAGATGTAGATGAATAGAGAACTCTCATCTACTAACGACTTTAAATCATACTTTATTACTACCAGTATGAAATAATATGCTAGTCTGGTAAAGAATAACTTTCACTTACATTTATATATACCTTACATTTATATATACCAGAAGCATAACAATTTTCTAACTTTCTTCGTCTTCATACAAGCCAATATATTGATTTTACCTACATATAAAAGAGAGCCAACAAGGAGGAGACAAGATATCCACATCCACTTAACAACACAAGATTCGTACTTGCAGCTGAAAGTGTATCATTAGTAGAAGCATCTTCTTCCTCATTCACTTGCACATCGGCGGCGTCAGTCTTACTCTCATTTCCTATCTTCTCCACCCCACATGAGATTTCAATGTCACAGGTTGACGAGAAAGGATGTGTAAGGTTCTTCCTATTCATGTAGACAACTGGTGGAGTATCAGCAGAGCCATAGTTCTTTTTGTAAACCTCAGCAAAATCCAAACACTGCCCTGGTTTGCCATAATAGAATGGATCATCTTGATCACCACAGATCAAGACAAGAGCCTTAATAGCTGCACCGCAAGTACCTTCCGAATCATAGCCTTCAAAGTTGAGTGAATCTTGAGACGAACTTTCTGTTGAGAATAAAGTACGATCTTCTTCTAGCCTTTTCATTCCCTCAGCATCTATCGCCCACTCATTGTAAGAGTAGGTAATTTGATATTCTAAGAGCATTTCAGAGTAGTCACGATTTGCTCCAAAATACTTTAGATTTGCTTCCATCATTTGCTTGAGTTCATTTCTAGGTGGTGTGACTGAGTCATCATCAAACTGACCATAGTATCCTGGGCCTTCAAACCATCCATACTCAAATTGAACTAAACTACCGTAGAATCCAATCTTCACCAATTGTTCAATCTCCTGTTCTGTTACGTTTATTTGCTGTGCCGAAAATTGTTCCTTTGCAGATTCAGGTAGGTTTGATTTGCACTGCTCACATGTAGGAGAGATAGTCTTGAATCGCGTGATGTCACCAGATGCCTCAAATGTAGTATCAACTGTCTTCCCTTTTGCTCTATTAAAGAGGAGTTCGATTTCATAGGAAGAAGTATTTGCCTCTATCCACAAAGATGTTGGCGAAGAGAGTTAGATATAGTTGCATTTTCAATTTCTATCAAATGAGATAGAAGGGTCTATCATCCAACACAACTCACCAGTAAACACGTCATCTAATCGTTGAATTGTACGTCCATCAACAGTATTTTCTTCGGCAGAAAGAGTGTTATTTTCACTTAAACATGCTGTACAGCCAGGTACAGACAGGTCCATGTTTTCCTGTACTACAAGCCTACCACAAGTCAATGGCCGCCTATCAGAGTCTCCATCCATTGGCCACATACACCTGGTATTCTTCTCAACAGCACAGGGATACCAAACTATCCCAGCGGCTGGACCTAAATCTACTGGCCAACCTTCAAACAATTCAATCTTATCCCCAAACTTCGATTCTTTTGGTGAGCTTATCATCTCATTTAAAGATGTAGATGGGAGATTATCAGGTCTATCAACCGTACCTTCGAAGAACCTACTAGGTGGTGCATTTGCCATATCATGATCACAAGTCCGATTAATACTTTCAGTATTTAAAGGGTCATTAGTTTGGCATAACCCATCGATAATTCGTAGAACGATTCCAATTTCCCCATAATCGTCTGTAAGGGCATTAGAAGTTATATAATCCATACAATGGTTACAATATAGATAGGGGGGATTGGGTGGTTAAATTAGCAATATAACCATAGAGAGCAAGCATGAGAGGAGACTAACATTGTTGATGTCCAAATCAATAATCAATTCTCTGCTTACCTGATGGTTTTCCATTAGCATACTGCTCATTCAAATCATTAACCATTGACATAACAGCATCGTCATTATTCTTCGTACTAGCAGATGCAAGGACTGCATGCTTCCCGAATAATGATGATAGAAAGATAGAATATAAAAACAACATTTTGTTATGGGGTGTAGTAGTTTGCAATATGATGGTTCAATATGGAGTATAACGATACCAATTTATGTATGATGGTTTAATGTAATTGGATTATTTCAATGTAAGTAAATGTTTGTGTATATATAAGTTGGGAGAAATGGGCTTGCTAATATCTGCCCATAGAAATGCCCGCCACACGTCAACCCCCCAATGAAAGCACTAAAGAACGTTTCTTGAGACAGATCATTCATTGCAGTGAAGAACTATATGGTATCCTCATTATCGTTATGATAGGTACGATGAATTGGCATATATAACACTATCATTGTAGTATATCATGTACTATTACAGACTTTCCATAGGTATCACTACATCGATAGAAGATAGAGCGATATGTCATAAAGGGGAGGTATCCTCTAGCTGGGAGAAAAAAATGACGACAATGCTGACGGCAAATCATCAATATAATATGCTTTAGATATACTGTTGTTTTATTTTTGTTCTTATATTAAACTCTCTTCTCATCCTACATCTAAAGTTTCTTATTAACTCTCTAACTATATTGATACTATAATATACCATCATTATTATATACTAGAAGTAAATATATTAGAAATTGTTGCTCTTCCATATTCTGGTATGCCATTGTTTCCTGTCGTCGTCGTATATGATTTGTAGTTTGACTAAAGTTTTTGTTATTTCATCAGATACTTTGTAATTCTTCTCTAACTTTGCTGCACTCCTCTCTTCTAACAATTCATTGATCCGATCTTCATTATAACCTTGATCTAACGGTCTATCAACTGCTTTTTTTGCCCCATCTTCTATTCCTACTCGACGCCACTTTGCTGATTTTGATGGTAGTTCTTTATCTTGTACTCGATTGTCATTATTTCTTTTCAATTCCTCCGCCTTTCGTATCTTTCTTCTAAGTTTCTTTGCCTTCTTATATGCCCGTTGTTTTTCATCTGTATTCTTTGAGGTATTGCCCATTATAGATGTTCTGTGTAGATTGTATGTACTCTGTATCCAAGCGGGAGCCTATGAATTGCAAAGTAGAAAGGAGCATAGTAATTTGAGATGTGCTCAATGCTCAAACCAAATACACACAAAGCAATATTGAAAGGCGTCAGGGTTAAAAAGCTCGATATTATTGACTCGTCAACGACAATACTATTGTCTAAGTCCCTCAGAATAATATGCTCATCATTTGCCTTTCATGTTATGTAGCTCGCTCAAAGCCTATGTCGGCATATCCATCAGTCTTGTCATTTACAAGTAAATAGTAAAAAAAGTGCACATCATGTGTACACAATGAATTTCTTTTCCGCTGGGATGATAAACGCACCTACCAATACATATATTATATCAGTACTATACTTTTCCTTTCCGCCTACTATTGAGCGAGTGGTGGAGAGATAGGTAGGTAGATGTACCTATTATGTAGTGAGAGAGATTTTTGAGTGGTAAGGTATCCTTCGGTATCCTAGAGAAAAAAATGATACAAAGGTGACGGACTTATTGGTCTGGCGAATTATTATTAGCAAGCAAGTTGATTTGTTGTAGACAATGTCGGGAAGTAATACCTTTGATAAAATTGACGCTAGACGAGAGTTATATCGGCGGCGTTTGAAGCAGCGCCAGAATACAAGTAGATCAAGATTGAGAGGATATTTACTTTTAATATTCACTTTGCCAATATTGTTTATACTTAGCAGGAGGGGTGGCGATAATCTATCAAATTACTCGGCTAATAATGTCGGTAGTTCAAATGTTATAAAGGACAAGATGAAGGAGAGTCATTTCAATTATTCCACAGTATTGCAATCATCTTCTACCCATACACAAACAAATGATACTACTGAGAAAATGCTTTCAAATCTGATGATGATCAAGGAGCATTTGAATTCTACTGATACACATACACAATCAAATGATACCACACAAGTAGGAAGTGTTAAATTCATACCATATCCACATAAAACACTTGGCAGCGGTGACGCTATGAAATGTAATTGGACAACTATACCACTCAATGAAACCAACAATACATATGATTATACTCAACAAAAGGCATTCTCAGAGGGAGTCTGTATACCACAAAACATATCAATACATATATTCTCTAGTAATGAAGCAAAAGAATGTCTATCTTCAAAACGGGTTATAATATCAGGAGATAGTTATAACAAGCAGCTGTTCGTAGGTCTGGCTGATATACTACTATCAAAGCATATTCAAAACGGAAAGGAGATATTAGATAGTACTTATCGCAACACGGTCACAGCACTAACAAATAGTGTATTAGCCAAAAGATACAAAAATGACCCTAACTTTCCAAATGTTCAATACAAATGCGAAAGACAGTGTTATGGTAACTATGCAACGAGACCGTTCAATGAAGTATGCGCAGAATGTATAAACTCTTACACAGAAGATGACAATACAATAGCAGTAGTCGGGGCTGGAATACATCTTCCAGGTGGTATCACTGGTGTTAAAGATAGAGTTCGAATGATCAGCTCGTTTCTTGATCGATCAAACAGAACCATATACGTGCCAATGCCGCATTCTTTAGTTGAAATGGTTCCTACAAAATATTTAGCTGCTGCGCCATCAAAGAATGCAATGAAGGAGGAAGTTTATAACGAGCTACTTCCAAATCTTGCACCAGTCAATCCTGAGCAACCTTTTCTGGACACTTATCAAATGACACGCTCATGCACCTTTTCGAATTGCACTTTTGATGGAGGACACAAATCTCGTTTTGTAAATCGGATGAAAGCACAATTGCTACTGAATACATTATGTGAATACTCAATAAGATAAATAAGTAAAGCTTTAAAGATTCTATAGATCACCTCAACACTATATTGTCAATCAATCGTACTGATCCTAGCTTGCATGCAAGAGAGATGATTCCTCCTTCATTTCCAACCTTTTGTAATGGTTGCATCGTCTCTAAATCATCTACTGCAATATATTGTATATCTTCTATCATAGGCTCAGTTTCCAATACATTCTTAACAACTTCTTGTAAATCAGTAGCGTCCACTTCCTCTATTCCTCTAGCCAATCGAGAATCAAACACCTCTTGAGCTGCAAATAATGCTTTGTATATGATTGGTGCTCTTTCACGCTCATCAGCTGATAAATATGCATTTCGACTTGACATTGCTAATCCATCACTTTCACGTACCGTATCCATGATTTGTACATTAATATCCATATCTAAATCATCTACAATTCGTTTTATTAGTACACATTGAACAGCATCTTTCTGGCCAAAGTAGGCATTTGTGGGTTGTGCGATGTTGAATAACTTTGTAACTACTGTTGCTACTCCACGGAAGAAACCGGGTCGGGCCATCCCTTCTCTTGTTTGATCAAATCCCTGTGTTGTTGAACAAGCATTTGAAGAATGAGGGTTAGTATTCATTTTCTATTCAAATAGACGACATAGACAATGATTATCATACCTTTGGATCAACATATGTAACATGATTCGGTCCGTACATCAAATCAGAAGATGGTGCAAAGACATGATCCTACAGAATTGTAACATATGAGATTGCATGAGAGTTTTGTAATAACGAACATATGATATGCACAGCAATACTAGATACGACAACTCACCACACCAATCTCCCGAAGCAACTCAACATCTTGTTCTAACTGTCTTGGGTATGTATCTAAATCTTCTGATGGATCAAACTGTGCAGGATTAACAAATATTGATGCAATAACTATATCGTTTTGAGCTCTTGCTTCTCGTGCTAGTGAAAGATGTCCTGCATGTAAAATATTATGAGAGTTTGATGAGATACATATATCATGCAAACTCCTGTATCGATATACACATACCTTCATGTAGGGCACCCATAGTAGGAACAAAGCCTACAGAAACTGAAGAATCTAACGACTTCCGTACCGCCCGTATGGCCTCTATTGTTGGATGTATGATAGGTAATCTCTCATCATCATCTTCTTCTCCCCTTTGCTGCATAGTTGACATGTAATTTGATATAGAACTCGGTCTTTTTCTAAACTGCCGCCACACCAAACTTCTAGCTCCTAATCTTCCTATTGCAAGCATTGCTTGGGGACGATATTGTCATCGGTTGTTAGATCTATTGCAAGGAGAGATAACCAATGCAAAACGTCATTGAAAAGTATCATCATCAAATGATTTTTCATGGAGTAGAAAACTCTGTTGAGGAGAGTAAAGTAAACCTGCCACCGGAGCACCACCATTTGAGATCATCTAACTGTATCTACCAGATGCCAACATGAGGGCTTTGACAGCTGTTTGTTAGAGTTTGCAAATATCTCAAGAGTCTGAAATAGTATCTCTAGCTAGCTAGATAACTTCATGTTAATACTCTTCATATATTATTACACTCTCTTCTTTTTATCTACTCAAATGTTCCCTCTTCATCTCCATTCATGATCTGCTTTCTCTCTTCTTTACCTTCAGCTTCACCTAATAAGAACTTGAAGTCATCCCTCTTCAGTGCCGTAGCTAGGCAAGCAGCCACTATGAATGTACCTCCAACATAGTCATTGATACCGAATTGGGAGTGAAGTAATAGAGCCGCGAATAGAGAAGCGAATAAGGGTTCTGTCGCTAATATAACTGAAGCTTCGGCACTCTTCATCTTTCCAAGAGCATTTGTTTCTATTACTCGATTCATTGCAGTTGTTGCAAGTCCTGTCCAAAGTACAGCCAGTGCTGCAGTTCGTATTGATGGTTCAAACAGCATTGCAGGAAGTCCATATGATTCTGATCCTTCTGCGCCTATCCATCCATCATTGAATGCCCATATCATACACAGAAAAGCAGACACTGATACTTGTACTGCTGTAATAGGCAATGCTTGTCCTGGAACCTTAGTCATCATGCGCTCGGTTAAAAAGAAGGAGGTACCAAATCCCACAGCTTGCAATATAGCCAAGAAGTCTCCTATACCAATGTTTGCAAAGACATTCTCTGTTGCACCTGACGGATCGTATAACTCTAATATACCAACCCCAACTAAGCATAGAATTGCAGCTAGCCATGTCTGTGGCTGTTTTGTTATTGACATGTCCTTTTTATTGACTAATACTTCTAATATAGGACACACAAGAACCGTAGCCGCACCTAGAAATGAAACTTTAGCAGGAGAAGTATCAACTAGACTCAGAGATTGCGTAATGTAACCAAGAGCAGTAAAACAACCACATAATAGAGCAGATGGTGCCAATTTACTTTCGAGTTTGAATAGAAATGGTGATAGTGCTATCGACGCGAGTAACATTCTTGCAGAAGTAGCAGCACTGGGCGGCAAAGAATCATTCATCATTGCACCTAATGGAAAATTCGAACCATATAGTACAGAAGCAAATCCCAACATTAAGCGTGGACCGAGATAGGAGTTCATAAATTTGTCAAAGATTGATTGTTCTTTCGATGACGATGGTGGCTGTGACCAATCTATATCAACATCATCTGGTAATACGCATACACCCCGAGCACAAACTACTCCGTTGGGATTGTCAGGATCTTCAAAATCATCATAGAATACCACCGAGGCTGGTGAATCGATTGTTTCATCTTGTGTTGTTGTTGTTATTATTATAACTTCTTCTGTATCTGATACTGACCCTTGTTTGAATGTATGTTTGTAACTATTATATGATATTGTTGGTATATGAAATGTATTGGAAGAAAACGATGGAGATGCCAATGGTGGAGCAGTAAAGCATTCAACTCCTCTTGCAAAGAGGAGGCTTAGCATTGCAATGACGATAAAAGATGTGCACATATTATCTTATGTTAGTTGCCCAGATTATGTCACCGATCGACCGATATCACTTCCCTATACATACATCAACCTCCGCAATGTAGGCCGCTATTGATAATGATTAGACGCTACTACTATGAGGAATAGATTGCGGTCAACTTGAAGGAGAAAGACCCAATCAAAATCAGCTTGCATGATTACGCTCGCTCTCGTTTGCTCGCCAAAGATACTCCTCATGAGCTCAACGGGTGACAGCGTGTGTGCTTGCGTGCTAAGAGACTTTTTAGCGGCGACAATGGTGCCCCTCCTCTTCCTAATAAGCTGCCTTATCGGCATCTACAGCTCCTATGCATGGTCTCCAATATCTCATGCAGTCAAGTCTTCAACCAAAATAAATAGAAAGTTGCAACAATACAAGATACCCTCCCGACTTTATGACATAAAAAAATATAAAGGAGCAATTGCATCTTCTTCTACTACTTCTTTAGCAGCTTCTATCCCTGATGCGTCATCTTCTTCTACCTCTACCATCCCATATAATTGGAAAGAACAGTGGTATGCAGTCACGTATGCAAGTTATTTGCCCAAGTAAGTCGATTTATATCTTATGTATAATTTGTGTGCATATCTTGTGATATTTGCATATCTTCATACTTCTTATATCCTGATACCATGCTTATACACCCTTATCTCTAAATAAATAATACAAAAGTCCAAGTAAAAGTGCAGAAGTTACACCAGTATCAATATTCGGAGAACCTTTAGTATTATGGAGAAGTGAAGATAATGGTGATGTATATTGTGCAAATGACGTATGTCCACATAGGTCGTCTGCATTGAGTGAAGGTAGAGTACGTGACGGAAAGCTTGAATGTTACTATCATGGTTGGCAGTTTGATGGAGAAAAAGTGAGTAGAATGTGAACTTATGTGAGTATAGCATGTTAACATGATGATAAACTGACGATTCTATTTGGTTTGCTATCAAATAGGATGGAGAGTGTGCATTCATACCTCAGTTAGAGAAGGACGCACAGATTCCAAAACAGGCATGTTTAAAACTGAGAGAGTGTCAAGTAGTAGAAGGAATAGTATGGGTATGGATGGGAGATGATAAACCAACCAAAGCAGTACCTACACAAGGAGATACGTTAGATGAGATGGATCCAAACACCGGGAAACACAAAGATTATATCATTAATGACTTTCAGATTGACCTTCCCTACGATCATTCCTACCTTGTTGAAAATCTAATCGATCCAGCTCATATCCCTATCAGTCATGATGCCACTTCAGGAGGCGGCAAACGAGAGAATGCTCAGGAAAGTCCGCGTTTATATTGTTTTATCTATGCATATGTAATGTTTGATATGAAGTCAACCCTTATACTAACAACTGTTACTATTATCTCTCTTCATATCTTTATAAATCGTGGATCGCACGTCTTCCAGGCATATGAAATGATTGTAGACTCGGATAGTATATCATCAACCGGTTTTACTGGACGATATCGAACAGCTACACAACGAGAGAAGGACGATCCATTCATCGAGGTTACATTTGAAGCACCTGGGATCATTCGTCAGAAAGGAATGCCTAGAGGGAAAGATTCACCCCTACGGTTCGGCGCTGCTCTTCATTGTATGCCCTTGACGTTAGGAAGGTCTAGGTTACTCTTTCGCGCTTACTTCACTGGAATACCCGCATTTGCTAAACTATTGATAACAATGAAGCCCAAATTTCTCACCAACCTCAACAGTTGTAAGATCCTTGAACAGGATGCAGGACTTATCACAACACAAGAGGACCACTTTAAAAGGACTAAGCATGCATTACAAGATGATTATATCTTATTGGGTAGTTCGGATATGTTTGTTAAATCTTACAGACAATGGTTAGACAAGGTGGGGCACGGGATGCCCTGGTTTCAAGGTTTAGCTACACGGTCATCTAATGTCGATGATCATTTGGCAAAGGTTCCGGTTTTACCACCCAACCTTGATCCAATTGAACATAGAGCAGGCAACTATGTCGAAACGAGGTATCATAGACATGTAATGCACTGCCCGAAGACTCGAAATGCATTGCACAGAGTCCAGGCGTTGAAGAAGGTAATGGTAACATTATCCGTGGCCTCAATAACTCTGTCTTGTGGCATGACAGCAGCATCAAACCAAGTACTTTCAAACAAGCTGACACGGAGGTTATTAAAGGCACTTGTTCCACTGATTCCAATATCCTCATTGGCCGCGGCAGGCCTTGCTAAACTGGAACAGAGATTCTTCGTCAGTTTTAAGAGAAGAGAGCAAATGGCCACTGAAACTGGACTATAAAAGATAAATGGCCACTGAAACTGGACTATAAAAGATGTTCTGCCAATTGTACATAGAATGATTCAAGTTTCTTCTAAATTTTTTTTACTTGCATTACTCAGTAATAAAGTACTACATCCCTTCTACATCTCTCTCTTTCTACATAAAAGCACCCCATAACAACGGCAACTCCAATAAAGTAATAGAGCTCGTATTTTGTATGGGTACTCCCCGTTCACTTCATTTTGTACAAAACTTTAATCCCCAACCCCAATAATAATTTGAAAATTATATAATTGCAATTCCTCCACACACTTGCATCCTCTAAGCAAATCCACATTCACCCCCTTAAACTTAAAGCCTTCGTAAACTCTTCTTCTTACTCTTTTTATCCAGAGTCTTACTCCCTGCACGGACGATGTTACTTCGACTAGTCTTCTTACTTAATCCTCCACTACCAGATGAACCATTAGGCAAACCGTTATCGGTTGCAGCCTTCTTCTTATCATCTTGTTCTGGACTTTCCTCACCTTCAGGGGTTTTACCCTCTCCAATACTACCACCGTTACCACCACTATTACTATTCCATTCAGTCTTGGCAGAACTCCATGAAGTCAAACCATGCACATTGGCCAATAACTTAGCCCTCCTTGCATATTCATCATAACTATCCATAAAATTCTTCCCAGCTTCATCATTTAATGAACTTTCAGGAAATGGAACAATTAATAAACACCGAATGACTGTCAATACATGACTTAATGATGTACTTGATGTCCAATCTTTTTTTAATGTATTCACACAAATAGCACCAGTAGTCGGGTCGACATTTGGATGGTATATCTTTGTTAGAAAGTATCCACGAGGCGGAGTGGCTGGAAAGTCAGTGGATAACACTAATTTTAATTGAAAGTATCTGGTGTGATATGGTGTTTGTTCTGGTCCTTCAATTTCAGCCTGTTGTTTATTGTTTTTGTTGGGGGTAATGAGAAATTATAAAGTTAGAAAATAGATGGCGATGGATATTATTTACGCATCGCTAAGCGAATCCTCTTCTTATAACAACGTGAGTAATCCCCCAAATCCCCAATCCATCTCATTAAATCATCAAGCAAAGCCAAAAATATTTCCCCCAATAAACAATAAATTCAACCCCCATTTAACATCAAATCCACACCATATAACATTAAAATAAACAAATATAAAATTACGACGTACCATAATCTCACTTAAACTACCAGGCATACCAGTTTCATCATCCAATACTAATCTAATTCCCTCTGGTGGATTCTTCACTAAATCCCTAACATCACGTGCCACTCTGGCAAGAGTGCGTGGTGGTAAATTTTCAGATGATTGCGTTGAACTATTATTATTTGTTGTGCCACTTGTTGAGGAGGAAGTGGGGAGTAAGGAGGAGGTACTGCCTGATAATAATGAGGTACTACCACCAGCAGCACCGGGCAAAGAACGTGTTGGTAATATTGAACTACTTGAACTGCTTATTGATCGTGTACCACTTGATAATAGTGATGGTTTGGAATCTCCGTGTGTTAATAAAGATGACATGATTGGTGTTAATGATGTACCTCCACCACCCATTGTAGTAGTACTAGGGAAGAGTGATGCAGTGGTATTATTACTTGGCGTGGAAGTTGATTGTGATGATGTAGCTGAACTGCTTGCTGCTACTTTAGATGTTGAGTTTGACATTTGTGCTGCTGAGGCTGCTACCGCTAATGAAATTGGTGATGTCCGTGATGATGAACTATCTGCTGATGAGGATGTTGGAAGTATTGGTTCCATACTTTATTGAAAGAGTTAGAGGTTGTGATAGCGTTAGTAGTATTGATATTTTGCCGCCACCCCCAGAAAATAGAAATCAGAGCTTCGATTGAATAAAACTTCATTTTAGCGATAGACCGGTGACCATCAATTGCTCTACCTTTACAAACCAATAAGCTCGGCGGCTTAACCACAGTAAATATGCCACTCCAAAAGAAGCGTAAACATCCCCCATCAACATCACTAGGTGTATTAGAATTTGCCTCGGCACTAAATGGAGACGATGCATTACTAATTATACAAAAATTACATCAATTTGTGAAGATTGTACAATATGAACGATTTGTTTCTCTCTCCTCAGCTACTACTGCAGATGGTACTGATATTGGTGATGTTGAGATTAACGAGGAGGATGGTATGCAGAAAGATGATTCAGAGGAAAATGAGAGTAGTGATACAGACTCCATCCTATCATTCGGCTCCACCCCATCACAAACTACAAAACGTCAAAAATTAAATAATAATCCATCATGGCAATCCGATACGAAAAACTACGCAGTACCATTCGTTGGTACTTCACTATCCAAGGGATCAACTGGTACTATTATCGTCGGTGAATATCCAACAGGCTTGCTTAAAGTGTATTACAATCATTCAATTAATGGTACGGAATTATTGAGTAATAGTTATTTAAGTAATTTGAATGGTGGGATATATAAAGAATTGTGTAAAGATGATGATGTAGGGTTTACTGTTAATAGTGGTAGTAAGGGTGGCAAGAAGAAGAATGGCAGTGGAGAAACAAAAGGACAAAGTAAAGGAAAGATTATATCAATGAAATTACAAACTATATATTGGAATGCAGTGTGTGAATGGATATTGGGATATGTTGATGTTAGTTTGTTAAAGAGGGAGATGTTTTGGGGACAAGATGGTGCCGGTGGTAATAGTATTGCAAGATTGGAAAAGACAGCAAGTGCCGAAGATATTGGAAAGAGCAGCGGTAGTGCCGCCGAGAGGAAGCAGATCAAGTGTACAGTACCACCATCAGTAATGACAATCTTAATGAAGGAACGTTTGCCTGAATGGATTGAAACCATACACAAGTATATAGCACAACAACAAAAGTATCTACAAAGGATACAAAAGGAGAGTAAAAAACAGAAGAAGATTCAACAGCAGCAGAAGGGTGGTGGTGCTACTCAGAAGAAGGACGAGCAAACACCACAACAAGATGAGGAACAAACTATCATCAACCAACAAAAGAAACAACAACGAGAAGAATCATTATTACTATCATCGATGAATAATATAATTGCATTATGTCATTTATCAAATGGTACGGCTCGTGAGATATTGCGTAAGTTGACAATCGTTCCTTCTAGCAGTGCTAAAGCTACCACCAATAATACAAAAGGAGGAAAATTTAATAACAAGAGTGTAAAAAGTGAGGGTGGTGATTGGTTGGTACAACTACTCCAACTCTCATCAAACATCACAAAGTCAAAAACATCCTATCAAATTCAAATTCAGTGTATACGATTAATATGTATACTATTCGAGACTGAAGATTATATGATATTGTCAAAGTTATGTGAGGCACCGTCAGCTGCTCTTAGTAGTGGAAGTGGTAAAGGGAGAGGCAAGTCTAATACTACTCAGGGAGCTAATGAAAAGAAGAAGGGCTTAGCATATATTGCTTTACGATATGGTATACAAGCTCTCTTGGAGGGTGAGAAGAGTAGTACTACTGCTGATACCGATAAGGAGAAGGAGCATATGAAATTGTATGCTCAATATATGGTACGACTATTGAGGAACGTTAGAACTATTCTCCTTTCAAATGACAATGAAGAAGGCCTAGAGGTGAATGTCAAGGCTGACTTATTATCAGGAGAGGTATTGAACATCCTGACAAAATTGTCTAATCATGCTCCGGAGATTGATGCTACTGCTGAATCTAGACAACGTATTATCAATGGTAATGATACATATGAAGATCTAGATCGAACGATGATGGAAGTTGCATCGATTGAAGCTAGACGAATTGTCTTCCTTCTACTTGCTGATAGTGACCGGTCACCGTTTTTGTATGGTTTTCATAAAGTCAACAAGGCACAGTCATCGTCAATTACAACAAACATGGGGTATCAATCATCACTGTACCTTTCACAACTAGCCAAAGTTTTACATAATATGCTTGGTAATCAAGGAGGAGGACATGATCCGTCAACAAAACTTCTACTGGAATTATGTCTCAAGACTACACCAGAGTTGGTACCTCATTTCATTAAGGGATTACAACTGTCTACTGATCTTAAACCAACCTATCGATCACTAGCTGCATTAACATTCGTTGAGGGTGTACTTCGTGAGGCACCAATTCAACAACAATCAAAGTCTGAATCTGTTGATCATATACTATCTTCAATCATCCCTCCGTGTATTACAAAGACGCTTCTTGGAAAGGTCATTCAAAGTCCAAGTGCATTACTAGTCTCGGCTGGATTGAAACTAATCATTACTATGTTACATCGTGTCCAAGGTAGTATGTCTTCACTGACAACTGAGGCATCAAAACAAGTGAAAGATAGTTTATCACAAGCAATAGTGCGTCACTTGCCAGAAGTATCGCTACTTTTGTCGATACCATCCCGATTCGATCCGTTTGAAGTAACATCGTCTAGTAGTCCGAATGGTATTGTAGTACTTCAGCTATGCGAGACACTTCAATGCTACTCAACATTAGACACTTTATGGATTTCCAATATTAAGTTTGATTGGACCAAGCTTGTACCAAATGATGAAGATGAAGGTCGGATGTTTTCAAGTGCCGAACCTTTGTTGCAACATCGTATTCTACAAACTTTATTAATGGTATCACGCCATCATAGTCAAGCGCAATCCTCATCCAAAATGTTAACAAGTATCTTGTCAATCCTTGTGTCTACACAAGTTCCCGAGGTATATAAAAGCGCTCGAGAATTGGCAATATTGTTGATGGAACGAGAGCTTTTCTCACAAGACAGTAGTACTTCTCAAGACACCCTTGAGATTAAGCAGTGCCACGAGTATGAAACCTCTCTATGGGTAGATGGCATTAGTGCAAATCTAATCCCAGAAGTTGTATCAATGATTGAAAAGATGAAACAACAACGAGTACAGCATAAAATCATGGTATCTCAAGCTTGGTCAAAAGCTGTGGAGCTAAAGTATTGGACATCATCTACGGATTCTACTGCGATGCCACCACTTGGAGTTTCTTCGTTGCTTTTGTCATCGGTATTTCGTATGATAAGCAGTGCCAAAGCAAGAAAACATGAAGTGACAAGGGGTTCAATGGATATGTTGTTAATTCAAATTACAATCAAGATGCTTCTCTTTCAGGTCGACCCAAAGCCACTTGCGGCAGCAATTTGTTGCTATCCCAGCTTTATGCATGTCGGACAATACAATACTTTACGCATGATTGCAATCGGTATCAGCAAAGATTCTCCCGATGACTTCAATGTATTGAGAGGTATCGCACCAGCTCTATTCCATCCTAATAGTCACCTCAACTACATTGCTCAAATGTTACTTACCAGCTACTTCACAACAAACAACAGTGAGGAGGTCTGCATCGATGCCACCCAGCCTATTGATAGCACTGCTTTGAGACAATTTATAAGCATGGTAAAATACTCTCAAGGAAAAGTTTTACATCCAGAGAAACTTAATACACTCATTCAGAAGATGCTTGTTAGTATACTTGAGGTAAGATATCAATCTCGGTTTGTTGATTTTAGATTTCATATATTGCGGCTAATTAATCTGAATTGTATGTTGTTATCCTTAAATGTCAACAGACAGGAAAAGATGTGTCAAAAGATATATCAATGCTTGCGGCAATGTTCAACTCTCAAACTCTCGAGTCAGCTCATATGGAAAGTAATCTGTTACTACTAATGACGGCTAAACAATTGGGTCAAGGAATTGGTTCATTTTTATCCAATAGTGATTCTGAATCAACCAAGGATACGAGCATGGACTTAGTTTCAGAACTACTGAGGAATTCATTAATTCGAGGAAGGACTGAATCTACATTTGTTCATCACATTTGCAAGTACTGTTTGAGTGCCTTCAAGTCAAATGATACCACAGATCCAAGGTTAAAAGACTTGCTATTGACACTTCTATTGAATATATTGCCTTCTAAAGATGACTCAAGCCATTCATCATCGATCCCGCCCGAGATGATGTTTGATCTCTGGGTAAGCATAGCAGAAGTAGAGGGCGAGGGACGAAATGCTGACTACGAGAGTACAGTGGAGTTGTCAAGGAAGTGCTGCCTTCGACTTGAAGAGTGTCTTGTTGACGTATTTAGTGCAAAGGACAGTCAAGGAGCCTGGGTTGTGTATCAACAAGTATGTAGCTTAACCCCAAAGAAGTTTTGGGATATGTGGCTAGCCATTGTTCAAAATGCCGACGAGAGATCAAGCTATGGCACATCGCTACTCCAATCACTACTTGAGTACGATTGCTCTCAGTTTTCTTTTCTGTCTAGCATGTTCATCAAGCTCGATACAAGGACGCCACATATGAAGAAATTCTTTTCTGACAATCGACTAGATGCCGTTCGGGCTACATTTGTGCTTCAGGCATACAAACAGAAAGATTGCAGTGCAGTTCTTGAAGACGAGTCTTTTGTCAAGGCTGCAAGTATCATAGGAAAAAGCCTCCTATCTTGCTTACTGGGAGAACGAGATCTATCTGAGGGTGTATCACTTGAAATGATAATTGAAGTGCTCGAGACGTTGTGTTCAAATCGACTTCTACTAACTGAGACACAAGAGATGCTGATCGAGGCGTTTAAAAGGCTTGATAAGGGATCGCTCGTCTTGGACATTGATCTGGAGATACAACTGATGAAGTTGGCAATCTGTGTCGAGTCTACTCAAGACACCGAAGTCTCATCACATCTGCTAACAAAAGCCTTTATCCGGTGCTGCAAAGTACTTCCAAAGCATATAAAGAGAATGATGAGGTCTCAGAAGAAAGCGGAAGCTGACGTTGTAGAGTCAATAGTCGCCTCACTTGCCTCCATGATTCAGCATTCTAGCTCTTTTGATGACGAGACCATTGCACTATCATCAAAAGCTATTGACAGCTGCATTATTGCCTGCCTTAAATATGGCATGATGGAATCGAGTGAAGAATTATCGTTGCCATCTAAAGGTTGTTTGAAGACTATCCGCTTACTAATGTCATCGAATCGGGGTGCTTTAGGGAGCATACGCCCATCGCAAATACACGCCATGGCTGTCTCTCACTCATCGTTTCAATCTGCTTTAAGTGGCAACAAAGCAGTCAAGTTGGAACTGATTCATCTCTTGTTATGCACTCTTTCTCTGGACTGCAAACATGTGAAAGTCGAGAGTGAAACTTGGGCATCGATACTTTCGGCCTATAATGCTGGTACAGATGTTGCAGATAGATCACTCAGAAGATTGATGTTCCTCTATGAGCAACACGATTGTGGTAAAGACGAAGTAATGATGAATGATCTTCGTTGGGGGAGATTGAGTAAAGATCAAACTGACAAAGTTGGAGAAGATGAGAGTTGGGAATGGTTAATTATTGCAGTTGACCTTGACCGGGTCCAATCAACCCTTTCTCAATTTCCAGATGCAGATACACTCGAGCCTACGAGTATAAGTGACATTGAATGTAGTACCACCAAAATGATGCAAGATGGACAGGAAGAGTCATCTAGTTTTTCAGAAGACGATGGTATGACTGACGATGACGATGAGAGCAGCAATGGTAGTACCACTGCCATATCAAGATTAACAAAGACACAAGGAAATGATCAATGGAGAGGATCTGGAGGTGATATTCGATACTCTCCTGGCTTTGTACTTCCACTCATGCTAGCTGCTTTAGAGGCAAATCTACCACACGAGGATGAAAAAGAAACCCCAACCTCTCTTGAAGACAACGATGAAGACGACGACCCTGACTACCGTGAGGAAACCAATCCCGATCAAGTTGCCAGTCGTCGAGCTTATGGTAACTTTTGCCGTAGATTGGCTGACAAGGGAGGTATTGCACTTGCCATTGCCTCTCTATCATCACGTTGTCCATCCATACGTAAAGTGGCCGTTGCCATCTGTGGATTTTTCTTGAAGGCTCTGCAAATGCCAGAAGCTCAAGGATTAAAGTCATGGCGTGAACGGCCACAACAAGAAATGATATTGAATTCTATACAACGAGGATTGGCAGTCCGACGAGCGATTCAAATGCAAAAACAAGACGATCAAGATGATGGTATAGAGCTTGGGGGCATGACATCGACTCAAAGATTCAATATTCCAATGCTTCCTGCTGTGTCAGCCGTATTCCTCGCCAAGGCGATGTTGATTCTCTCACAGCCAAGAATTGACATGTACGGTCAAATAAATCGCTTCTTTCTTCGATTGTCAGACTATCATGGTGCATTTCAAGATTGCTTTGGCCTACCTGCCTTCTTGTTGTTATACTGTTCATCATCAGATGAGCTATCACGCTGTTGGACAGAAAGGAATTGGGCTCTCCAGACGTTGAAAGACGGTGCCGTGGACGAATACTGCTACAGAATCATCTCCCAACATCATGTTCCGGAACTCATCATGAGCTCATTTGATAGTCTAATTGACAACCCTGAGAGTCAGAGCGAGGTGTACTTGACAATTGAAGTACTTGAGAGCTTGTTACAGTCTGGGGGTGCACGATCTTTGAACCATCTAATCAACAGACAAGGTTTCTTATCATGGTTGCATGGTATTCTCAACTGGAGAGAGGTATCATCGACATTGCCATCTGACACATTGAGGTGCAAGTGTCTCAAGCTTATTACTACCGCTGTTAGCTCCTACAGAGGGCTTGTATCAAGTCAAGATGATAGGGAGGGTGCCTTCTATGAAAAGATACCTCTAGCAAATGTGGCGATAAGGATTTGTCTAGCTGGAGACCATAGTGACGATCCTACAAACACACTTCTAGAGACTACAGCATGCAATGCACTCTGGGAGATATACTTGGCTGATAAAGAATCACAAAGTACAAGTTCATATGTTTTATCAACTTCACTTAGTGATATGACTTCTCTTCTAAAGAAGTATGTGTGTTACCCAGAAATGTTTGGGAAGATACTCACATCTGTGTGTGATTTACCAATGACTTTAGCTGATGATGACCTTACTTCTGCAAGGACCTTTTGTGGATTGTCTCTGTCGTTCATGTTAGAGAAGAAAATAGTTCTTTTACCAGATTGTATTGGTTTGACTATGAAACGAGTTAATGAATTGATGCAACTGTACCCAGCCCTCAAGGATGACGAAGAGATTAAAGCCAAAATCATTAACTGTAGGCAATTTGTTGTATCAGTTGAAGGAGGTATAGAACTTTGGAATTTGTTTAGTCCATAACTATAAAGTCTAAAACTTAAGTATCAATTTCTAGCTCTCATTTGTCTCTATGATCTTTTCTTACCAGCACCACCCAGTATCAAGGCTGCAACGCCCAAGGCTGCTACTGCCACTGTTCCTCCCACTGCAATTTGTTTAACCTTCTTTTCATCTGCATCATCCTTTGCACAGATGCTGGCGGTGTGCAATTCTGCAGCCAACACATTCTCGGGTCTATTCCTCAGTATTGCCTCACATATATTCCTACATGTATAAAGTAATGTTTAAAACAATTATAATGAATGCACTTTAACTAATATCACATAACCACAACGCACCTACTCTTGTCGTACTCTCCAAGCAAGTAATTTGCGGTAGCAGAGCCATACATACAATCTATTTGATGTTCATAACCACTGTTTAACAAACTATCTAACATTGCTATACTATAATGTAACTCCTGTTCATTGGATGATTTACTTAAGGCAAATGCGTATTGAAATTTATGATCTGCCGAGGGGTCCTTTGTGCATTGGGCTGCTAAATCTTCTAATAGTTCATTACTTGGATGAGATAATGCTAACTTTTCATCAAGCTGTTGTCGTCTTTCTCTTTGTAATTGTTTAGATGTTCTCATGTTATTAATGCTGTTGCGTTGTTATGTATTGTGAAGATTACTTATATGCTATTTCGGATAAGTTAATTGTGAATGTAATTGCAATGGATAGAGAGAGGGCAATAGTAAAGATTAGCTGCAATCATGTTATATATCCCTTATATTCCCCACCAGACCAGAAACCTATGACCTATCGTGCACCGAGTTCATAGGTAGAGAAGAAGATATAAACATCAATTCAAACACAGCCGCCGAAACAATAATACTCAACTAACCTTTAAAATGGAAGAATACAACACTGCAGTGTCCAAATACAATGAGCACAGTATATCGATCGATTGAGAGATCATGTCAGTATGAAGGGGAGGGAAATGAAAGGATACCAAACCCGTTTGTGGAATAAACTTTATTCTCCTCCAACACTATGTTACTTCTCTCCTTCCTCCTTTTGTGGCAGCCGATGACGATTGCAATCCCATTATCCTTTTTATCAGCTTTCCTTATATTATTGGTGGCTTTCGTGGTGATTGAGAGGGTGTCTTCTCTTACAATGCCTACAACATCATCGTCAATATTGACCAGTAAAATTATATCCACATCACTTGGCCCCATTGCCTTGCGCAAAATAGTACAAGATAGCTCTGCAAATGTACAAAAACAATCATTAGATCTCGGTGGTATTGTATGGCTTGAACATCTCAACCTCGTTGTTGGTGATATGGATACTGCAAAGAAATTCTACATCGATTTTTTAGGATTTACTGCTGAGAGAGATCACAATTCCAAGTCTAATCATTATAATGTTGGACAGCAACAGTTTCATTTAGCAGCTGCTACTGATATTGATTCACCACAACGAATTACTGGTAGTATTGGATTAACTGTACCAAGTCTACCGCGTATACGAGATAGATTGGATACTGCAAAGGAAGAATTGAAAGATACATTATTTTCCATTGTAGATGACAAAGATGACAAGATGATGACAGTAACATGTCCTTATGGAAATATTATACATTTATATGATATATCAATAGATGATGAACATCATTCAACATTAGATGACAGTATACCAAAGATGGTTAGGCTGCATTCAGAAGGAGATTACGGATATCATCGAATGGCTGTTCGCACTAACCCGGGGATACGTTATGTTGAAATTGCCTGTCGAAAAGGTACTTGTGATTCAATTGTAGACTTTTATGAAAAGGTATTAGATTGTCAAGTAACAAAAACAGATGAAATAGCAGCGATCTGTATTGGTCCGGGAGTGCACATGGTTTACACAGAACATGAAGAATTATCAGACGATAGTATCAAACAAATGAAAGGAGTTCATGCATGTATCTACATTAAAGACTTTGAAAAGACATACAATTCATTGAAGAGGAGAGATATGATATGGACCAACCCAAGATTTACTCATCTGGATAGTTGCGATACATGGGAGGAGGCGAAAGCATCACGAACTTTTAGATTTAAAGATATACTGGATATGAACACAGGAGAAAAGATGCTTGAACTTGAGCACGAGACTAGACCAATGATGCATGGGCAGTATATGAAAGTTCCACCCTACGCTCCAAACTGATGAAAGAAATATAAAAGTTTAGTAGAGCGAGATCATACATCTCCCATTTACCGCCAATAGACTCCCAATACTGAGAGTAACTTGGGCTGTGCCTTAGAGAAATATAAGTGACTATGACCAAGACCTTAGTTGTTTGTGTGATTGATGAAGAATGAAGGCGCCTCTAACTATCACTTACAAACTGGCGGCACCGGAACTATTTTATACATAGTATCATATTGTTATCAATAATAGTTTTATAGTAGTTTGTAAGCCATACGACGTCGTTTGAGTTCTTCGAGATATCCTACTCGATAAATTTTATCGATGAACACACACACATCATAATATCATACTACGGCATGTCATTGAATTGCAATTGAGGTGTCTCTACATTATTGAATATAATATATAATATATCATAATACAATGGATGATCAAGACTTCAGTATCCTATCGAGCAGACAGGAGCATCTTATGAGAGAAATGAATGCCTATCTCAAGGCAATCGACATTACAGATTCTCCAGGAGATAACAGTGTAGCAACTTTAAAGATTATGAATTCACAGAATAAGACATTATCATCAAGGTTGAAAGTACCACCCCTTGCTACAATAACATCATCATCTTCCTCTTCTTCATCATCATCGGGTAGTACAGATAGTACAACTAAGGATAACTCCACTACTAATGATAACACAGAGGTAGAAAAGAAGAAGAAACAAGGTCGTAGACGGAGTCTAACCAATCATCTTAATTCAATAGATGAACAAGCAAATGGAAGTAAGATTTCAGCAGATTGTTATAACCACATCTACAACGAGGGTCAAAAGGTTGTGTATACAAATTCCGAAGGATCATGTCTCGCGGTCATTACCAAAGTACATTATGACGATGAACTGCAGCCATACTATACTATTGAAATAGAGGGCAGAGAGAAGCAAACTGACAACAATCACTTGTCTCGCTTCAATGAATCCGAATATGAATACTTTAATGAAGCTCATACTACTGCCAGTAGTAGTCAATTTGAAGATGATTCTCTTGTTGCAATGGCCAAAAGGATGGATGATTCACAAACGATAATCAGTGATCCATCATTAATTTCATGTGGTACTAAAGAAAAGGCTGCCATGCTTACTCTACCGAACCTGCCAAACATTACAAAGAAGTTAGGTATGAGTAAAGGGAAACAACCAACTTCAAGCCAAGAGAAAGATCCTCCGTTACATTCAGATGATGAAGATGACAAAAGAAGTATCTGTTCTGATTCATCCTCATCTGCTTCTGTTGAAGTATTTGATTACAATGGCATGACACGAGAACAAGTCATGTCAATGAAAAGGGAAAGAAATTCTCCCATTGATGCTCCCATCGGTAGTAACGAGGAAGGCAGACGATCTTGGGGAGGGACAGGGGAAAAGAATGGCGAGACTCGCCGAGCCAGACGACACAATAGATCACCTACTGAAGACAAAAGAACAAGTAGACATCATTCTAGCTCAAGAAGTAGAAGGAAGAGAAGAGATAAGGATCGGAAACGACGACAACATAAACATGATGATGATGATGACGAATCTATGCATGGAATTGGGTTCAACACCAGAGTAAACAAATCAGATGTAGATGACAGAAGGAGACAAACTGTGCACAACGAACGACCGCCGATACAGCAATCTCAGCCCCGTAGGCATCATCTTCCTCACACTCAAACAAAGAACCAAATAGATCATCATGGTGATAGCTCAGACAGTGACGAACATAGCACATATGATAGTGATGAGTGTACACAAATATTTTACGAATCTACAGATGATGAATGGTGCTCAGCTGATTCAGAAGAGGAGCTTGTGGCGGTTGGAACCAGTGTCACTGATGCGGTGAACAATCTGAATAAAAAGCGAGGAGTTAAGAGTCTGTTTGGACTAAGGTAAAGATTACTTGAGTCTGTATACAACTTCTTCTTACTTCTTCTTTGCCAAAAGTAAGGATACCATTGGGAAGGGGGGATACCGCTAGCCTACACACGTCCCTTTCCCACACAGCTAGAATTAAAAGGTGAAGAACACTCATGAAACGCATTTTAATTGTAATCTCCAGTAATCTGGGCATTAAATTAGCATCAGATATAATTGAGTTACTCAAACTAATAACAAACCATGAAACTCCTTTCCCTTTTCTCTGTATCTTTGGTGCTCTCTGCTTTAGGCGTTGCTGTTGCTGGTGACTTCAATCAACAAGTCGAGGAAGCTGTTGTGTTCTATCAACATCAAGTCGAGAATGCGAAAAGTATCGCCATCGCGATTGACGATACTGATAATGATTGCTCAAGTTGCAGTGGTCCATGCATGTCGATTGCCGGGGTAGTGACGTGCTGCAACGATGGAGAAAGTATTATCAATGGAAAGTGCACTGGTGGAACGTCATCGGCAAATGAGGATGATAATACTGAGAGTGGCTCTGACTCTGACGACGATACTTCGGGTTCTATAAGTAAGTGTGGATAAGTTTATATGCCATAGTGTGTGACAATTATACACATATATATCTTATCTTATATTACATCCTCTTGTCTCTTCACACAGGCAAAAGTGGCAGCGGGGATAACTGCATGACGATTAATGGAGTTAAGAAGTGCTGCAGTGGAGGTACTTTAAGTTGGAAAAATGAAAAGTTTCATTGCTCTGGTGAAAAGTCCGCGGCCAAGGGTGTTAATCCAATGTGGATGGGGATGTTGTTAATGATGGGCATCTTGGTACAACTTTACTAATCAAGGTATGCTACCAAATGATTCAGTCTCTTCACACGAGCACTGCTCAAGCTTCCAGTACTTTCGTAATGATAAAAATTTTGGACTTTTAAGTGATGACCGAGGTTTGTAGTTTTACTTTTCTCTATCTCGATTATGATACTGGTGAATCATCTATCATGCTTCCGTTTCTTCTTTGATGAATGTCTACGATGATCATCATCTGAACTACTACTACTCCTCCTCTCACGTCTATGTCTGTGATGAGATCGTTTATCCTTCTTCTTTCGTTTATCACTTTTGTGTCGTCTACTGTGTTTTGAATGGCTAGATCTTTTCTTACTCTTTTTGTGAGAAGAGTCATCTTCTCTATCTCTTTTATGCTTTCTCTTTTTAGACTTTGATGATTTATGTTTCCGTTCCCTAGCATGTCTAGATGATGAAGTACTGCTACTGCCACTACTACTTGAATCAGATGAACTGCCACTACTATCATCCTTCTCGTCTCCCGTCCCAATACCACAATCAATAATTACAACTCTCTGCATTGCAACTGGCCGATCTCCCTCCGTCTCTACTTTGGCAATTTCATGTACCACGTTAATACCTTTCACTGCTTTGCCAAATGCACAATGCTTGCCATTCAAATGAAGAGTCTTTCCTAATGTAATAAAGAATTGACTACCATTTGTATTCTTCCCTTTGTTTGCCATTGAGAGGATACCAGCTTGGTCATGCGATATGTCAAAGCACTCATCATTAAAGGTAAGTTTTCCATCATTTGTACTTGGATGTGCATGACCACCTTTACCATCAAATGAAGTAAAATCTCCACCCTGTATCATAAATTGTGGTATGATTCTATGGAATATAGTATCTCTATACGTGGCTACATCCCCTCCTCTCTTTGCTTTCCCTGGTGCTTGACATAATGCAATAAAGTTAGAACAGGTCTTGGGACACTTATCGTTATATAATTCAAATACTACTGTTTGTAGTTCACTACCAGCTATTGATATACGAAAGTAGCAGAACATATGACTCTTTGCAGTGTGTGTTGTTATTGTGTTGATGTTTGTGTTGTATCTTTTTATTTGTGATGATAAAACTCACACGGTACTTTCTCAATAGTCAGAAATTAAGTTTCGGCTTTATAACATCAGGTTCATACAATCACCTAAATAGTACCTGCTCGCCACCATCCACATCTCCATCCCATCTTCATCTCAATCTCAGTTTTCATGTTTATGTGGTATCTTAAAACTCCTTTTAGGAGATACACCAACTCCTCTCATTTTTCTTTGGTTGAATACCAATGCTAAACAAAACAAACGACAATATACAGAGCAATATACTGGCTATAAACCCATCTAAATATATAACATAAGAAAAATGAGTAGCTGTAAGAATTTAAGTGGTAATTTTAAAGTGGAAAGTGATTCCTGTAAATATACCGATGATGCTATTATTTCCGATTATAGGTGAGTGTGTAGTGTAATGTTATGTTTTATATTATTGTCTGTGTGGATAATTCGTGTGGTGTTTCATATTGTTGCAATCTATTGATGTAGAAATACGAGCTGTGATTTTGTTTGGTGCGAGATAGACGGTTGGTATTGGATTGTTGAGAGTTGAATGACAATTTTGTTGCTTCCCGTCATTTTTTTTCTTGCAATAAGAGAGAGAATGGTATGGATTACTGGTACTAGCAATGGTGTGGTATAGTGCATTAAATTATAAAGCTGTATTTTTTTAACGTTCGGGTGCCCATTTCAATTGTATGACGTTCTGCGGGAGGAAGAGGTTCGCGGCCATTATTTAGAATTACCTATAATTTGGTTCATTTTATTTGTTAGGTCTTTCAGGCAAACGCCTTTGCAAACTGCATGCACCCACTAACCCTTTATCCAACATCTTCTAATTTTAAACTATTTGCAGCTATGAAACTACCATCGTTGAGGGTAATACCGTAAAGCCATCCACTACGAAGATGCAGTTTAAAACTGAACGTAAGGTTGGCAAGACCGGTGTTATGTTGGTTGGTATTGGAGGAAATAATGGATGGTGAGTAGTATCATATGATATATTTGTTTTTGTTTATTATTTTATGGATGATTCTATTCTAGTTATCCCTTGAATCTTACAAAATTCTCACATGATATACTTTTTGCATTTAATATCTCTAATGTGCATATCATATGTCCCTACTATTGACTATTCGAAATACAACAGTACATGCGTAGCTGGTGCCATTGCAAACAAACTTGACCTAACGTGGGAAACTAAGGAAGGTACACAAAAGGCAAATTACTGGGGATCTCTCATGATGGCCTCAACATGCAAGCTAGGAAATGATCGTAGTGGTAACTCGGTCTATACACCCATGAACAACATGCTTCCTCTTCTCAATCCAAATGATGTAGTCTGGGGAGGATGGGATATTAACAGTCAAAACTTGGGTGATGCTATGAAACGTTCCAAGGTGCTAGACTATGACTTGCAGACAAAGCTTTATCCTCATATGAAGGAGATCAAACCATTACCATCAATCTACTTTCCTGATTTTATTGCGGCGAATCAGGGTGAGCGTGCTGATAATGTCCTCACGGGAACGAAGCAGGAACAGATGGATCAAATTCGTAAGGATATCCGGGAGTTCAAGGCCAACAATGGACTTGATCAGGTTATTGTCCTTTGGACGGCAAATACTGAACGTTTCTCATCCGTCGAGGAGGGCGTGAACGACACTGCTGAGAATATTCTAAGTAGTATTGATATGGGCGAGGCTGAGGTTAGTGCCTCGACAGTCTTTGCCGTTGCATCTATCCTAGAGGGTAGCACATTCATCAATGGCTCACCTCAGAATACATTTGTGCCTGGGGTTATCGAGTTGGCTCGTCAAAAGTCAGTTTTTATTGCCGGAGATGATTTCAAATCTGGCCAAACAAAGATGAAGAGTGTCATGGTTGACTTCCTAGTGTCCGCTGGTATCAAACCTGTTAGTATTGTATCATACAATCACTTGGGTAACAACGATGGGAAGAATCTCAGTGCTCCCAGTCAGTTCCGAAGTAAGGAGATTAGCAAATCCAACGTTGTTGATGATATGGTGGCATCAAATCGTATTCTATTCGAGGAGGATGAGCATCCTGATCATGTAGTGGTTATCAAGTATGTTCCATATGTTGCTGACTCGAAGCGTGCCATGGATGAATACACATCTGAAATCTTCATGGGTGGGAAAAACACAATTGTGATGCACAACACATGTGAGGATTCCCTCCTTGCCACACCTCTTATTTATGACCTTGTCATCTTGGGTGAGCTATGCCAACGTGTTCAAGTGAAGAAGGAGGGAGATACCGAATGGGAATCATTCCATCCTGTACTTTCTTTGCTTTCATATATGCTCAAAGCCCCGTTAGTTCCAAATGGAGCTCCTGTTGTAAATGCTCTATTCACACAGCGTTGTGCCGTGATCAACTTGATGAGAGCTTGTCTTGGATTGGCTCCTGATAATCATATGACATTAGAGCACCGCTTTGAGAGTACTCTAAAGGCATTGAGTGCTACCGAAAATGGCGAAAATGCTAACAAGAAGATGCGTCTCAGCTAGGGTGCTTCTTTGTCGATTAGAAGAGTTTCATTACATTATGGGTGCAAGATGGGTGACATGAGCTCAATGTGGTGACATGCAGTGACGCGGTATAGTTTGATATGGTTTGATTACCAATAACAATTCTATCTATGACAATTCTACTCTAATTCTACTCTATGTAATTCTCAAACAACATGGGACATATCTCTCTATTCTATCATCTCCGAGTAAGCCTCGGATAATATCGTCGACAAGTCCTCTGATGAGTCTTCGCCAAAGAATGAAGTATTAGGATTGAAAATATCCGATATACCCTCCCTCAAAGTATCTACAAAGCCCTCCTCATCGTCATCGTTATTATTTCTATTGAAGAACCCAGTCTTGGCCTCGGATGTATCATCTCTTCCTTCCCAGAGAGAGAATCTCGACTTCCCATCGTCTGCCTTTTCCTTTCTTTTCAACTTTGACTTGGCAACCAAGGCAAGGCCAGCCAATCCCAAGCATCCACCACCGACCAGTGCACCATTAGATGACTTCTGTGCTTTCTTCTGTTGTTTCTTCTCCTGTTTCTCTCGCTCAGCCTCCTAGAAGATGCGCGTGATTTATGACGATGAAAGAGAGATGATATAACTTATGTTAGGGAACATTGAAAAAGATAAGAGGTAGACAGGAGACTGAAGGATACCTCCCGGTATCCTCATATCACATTCACACGGATAATACAATAACGCGGACTTACCTGGGCCTCCTCCATCTTCTTCCTCATGGCCTCATTCTTGGCCCTATTCTTGCGTAACTTCTCTATCCTCTTATTCTCAGCTTCCTTGGCCTTCAAGCGCTGTGATTCCGACTTCTCTAATCTCCTTTTCTCAGCCTCTTTCGCCTTCATACTTTCTTGACGTTCAAGATTATATGCTTTCTTCAACTTCTTATCCTCGGCTTGTTTGGCCTTGATACGCTGAGATTCGACCCGCTGTGCCTCCTTGACACGTTGTGATTCAGTCCTGGCTTGTTGAGCTTCGATACGTTTGGCGTGTACCGATGCTGCCACACCCACTCCAACTGCGGCTACTCCAGCCACACCAACTGCAACCTTAGTCCTCGCGGCATTAATCTTGGCATCTCGTCGTTCTAGTTTTTCCAAGCGTCTATTCTCAGCCTCCTTTGCCTTGATACGCTTTTCCTCTTCACGGGCAGCAGCCTGGAAGATGTCGTTTCACGGTTTATGAAGATAAAAGAGAGGAGATTATACATATATGTTAGTACATATGATAAGCAAGGGCAATCAACAAAGGCAAACTAAGGTCAAATAAAGCAGTCAAGTCGTCAAGCCTTTATAATGAACGCTTGAAATCACATAATAAAACAATACTAACGCGGACTTTCCTGTTCTAACTTTTGTACTCGCTTCTCTTCAGCCTCCCTTTCTTTAATCCACTGAGCTTCTTGTCTAGCGGCTGCCTTGGCATCGGCTTTCTCAATCTTAACCATTCGTTTCTCCTCGGCTCTGATCCGTTTCTCAGTTTTATGTGTTTCAATCTTTGTCTTGGCAACTACTACCGCGCCGGCAACTCCCAATCCAACTGCGGCTACAGTGGCACCGACGGCTGCCTTCTTGGCACCAACACTTGCCTGTAGTTGAAGAGCTTTCTCCTCACGTTCACGCTTACTCTCTGCCTGTCGTTCTAACTTTACCAATCGCTTATTCTCGGTATCCTTCTCTTTAATCTGTCGTGATTCCTCCTTGGCAAATTCCCTTTCTAATCGCTCATCTTCAATCTGTTGTGATTTGATACGTTGCAATTCCTCCTTTTCTAATCTTGCATCTTCAATCTCTTGTTGTTTCATACGCTGTGCTTCCTCCTTGGATTCACGTTTCTCTTGTACCCTGAGTTTCCTCTCTTCAACAGTAATACGTTTTTCTAATCGACGTGCCTCCATGACTTTATGAGCCTCGGCTTTCTTGTTTTGTACTAGTGCTGCTACACTTGATCTCTTCCCCTCACCGCCACCCTGTGTAGTAGTATCATCAAATTCGGTATCATCTCCACTTCCACCACCGCCAATCTTTGAACCAATAGCAGCAGTGGCTACCGCGGCCATAACAACTGTTTCCCAAATCATACCCGACTTTTGTACATCCTTTTTGTTGTAATTCTCTAATGGATCAGGTGTTACTGTCCATGCAACTGTATCCTCTTCATCTTTCTTAGTCTGTTTCTGTTTATTAGATTGAGACTTGTTCTGTTTAGAGGATGAACCTTTAGAGGATGATTCCTTTTCCTTGGAAGAACGTCGTAGACTTAATGCTGCCAATCCTGCCGCCGCTCCTACAGCTGCTCCTGTGGCTACCTTTGTCTTATTGTTACTCTTTGATTCTTTCTCTGTATCCTCCACTACCGCCGTTTCTTCCTCTGTGGCCTTCTGTTTATCATTCTTCTTTCGTCTACCCAGTTGCAATATAGAAGAAGTAGACATTTGTTTGCTTTCCTTCTTCCCATCATGTTGAGATTTACTCTGTTGTGTTGTTGTACCCGTATCTAACAAACTCTCATCATTATCCTCCCTGGGTGTTAAATTCATATTCTGTGTAACCAACAACTGTGACGAGGTAGTCGTAACAAATGATGATGCCGCTGACATATCATCATTATTGTATATTGTATCTGAAGGTGCTAGTGGTTTGTTGGAATGTGCATATGATATGTCATCCCTCCCCTCTTTTGCCTTGCTTGAAGATTTGCTATTCTTAATCTTTTGACGAGCAGCTTCACGTTTATTGGCAGCAGCTATTCTACGTTTAGTTTCTAATTGTTCTTGTTGCTTACGTGAGGAGGTTATTGATACCTGTAGTTTATTGTTCTGTGCAGTGGATTTATTAGTATTGCTTGACTTATTCATCTTGGGAGTTGTTGACGGGAAAGGTCCTGCAGACTTTGCAATTGGCATCGTGTATGGCCTCTTGTTATCAGGAGGCCGGATATGTTTATGGATATTGTTACAGTCAATACAATGGTAGGCCTTTGTTATGATTGTTTGTAAGCAACTAAATGAGCATTAATGTAGAGTGTACGAGTGCTGCCAATAAGTCGTTGCGCCTTTAATTTGGCCTTCATTTACCTATGAACGGCATAGAACAGCTGGTATTCATTCCGTTTGATAACTCGTATTGAGATGCACATAGTTACTCGACCTCAAAATTTGCCATCGAAATAGTGAGAGTGTCCTCTCTTTCTTGTAGACACACTATAGGCCGGTAACTAAGAAAGGATACTCTTTGAATAAGAGAGGGTATCCTTTTGATATAACCGCGGCCAATAGTTTGTAAGATAACACGCGCCATTAGAAAAGTATGAGAGTATCATATTGTTTTGTTGGAGGTATGAAATTTTATGCATCCACATCGTCGATTGCTTATCGAACGGTCGGTATTAATGCTCAGTAGACACTCCTAGTAGGTCGTAGTGGCAAATACGCAGAAAGTAGCAGCGTCATAAATAAGATCAATGGTCTAGTGCTACAACCATAACATTACTGACGCATTCATCTCCTATCAAATAGCATCTACTACCCAGACTGATACATCTATTTATCAACAATATACATATATAACCGCAACATACTATGAGGACTTCCTCAAAAGCCAAGGGAGGCAACAATAATAACAACAGTCTGCAAATGATATCCAGTCGTAAACAACTAGCTGAACAAAAACGACGTAAAAAGCGTAAGGAGGCTACACTCAAGAAACAACAAGAGGTAGAAGCTCGTGCACGAGCAGACCATGAAGAGTATGAAAAGGAACGTCTCAAAGAGAAACAACTTATAGCCGAGCGTAAAGCGAAAGAGCTACGTGCCGTATTGATATCAGAACGACGATCCATTAAAGTAAAGTCCGAGGCGGTGAAGCGTGCAGAGATTGAAAAAATTGAGATGGAACGATTACAAAAGGAGCAGGCCATTGCTGAACAGAAACGACGGGAAGAGGATGCTAGACGATTGATTGATACAGAGGCATCATTAAAAATTGCACGACAAAAGAGAAAAGATACAGAAGAACAATTGAAACAACTTACAAATGATACATTGGTATATAAAACTTCATTATCTACTAAGAATAAGGAACTATCAAACAAGGTTACAACATTGGAAGCCAATAACAAAGTATTAACAGATGAAAAGAATGGTTTAGAAGAAAAGTTGAAATGGACAACAGCTCTACTATCAAAGTATGAGAAGGATGCTGCAGAGTTGGATATACTTCGACAAGAAAATTGTGCATTGAAGAAAGAAGTTGAACAACAAGATAAAGTAGAAGTCTTTAGCAGGGGGGCGTCGCCCGAAATAGTTACCCAACAACAAGTTGAGCAAGTAGTTGCCAAGGAAGAAGATGCTGTTGTAGTTACATCAAGTGGAGTAAGTGGTAAAGCTAGTTCATGGTATAACAAAATATTGATATGGAAGAAGGGTGGAGATTCGAAAAAGAATGGAAAAGATGATAAGATCAGCAAGGCTTCAGAAGATAATGTAACCGAAGCTACTGCCGAGGGTAGTATATTCAATGATGTGTTGGTAGGTTTGTCAGATATATTGAATTGCAAAGGTGGTAATTCACATTATGTACAAGATGAGTCGGTCTATTCTCCTCCTCGTACTGTCTCTCCAAGTTTGTGTGACGAGTCTGAAGATATGAGTGGACTGACGCCTGTTGTTGAGATATATGATTGAGTTTTATATCTCTACATTATTCCCCTCTTCTAGGCAATATATTCATGTCTATTGTATTGCAATGTAAAGTCTGTGTATAGGAATTAATATAATTGATAACCATTGAACTGTCTGAGATTGTTACTTAACTTGCCTTTGCATTATTATGATTGCTGAATAGCTTTACACATTTCTACATTGATTCCACTCATGCCATCCATCTGTTCTCCGTTGATTGTTTGAGATCCTAGTGAAATAAATGCTCCAAACACTGCTAACAAGCTAAGATATTCAACCGATCTAAAGAGTTGCAAAGATATTATATCTTTGTCATCTTGTGTATTGATTATTGAATCAGCTAAACCACTTCCAGTTACTATTCGTAGAAATACTGATAATCCTGCAATAACTAACACACCTAAATAGCAGCTCCTTTCAATGATATCGGGTAGTAGAGATGGCCCGCATCCAGTCTGAATCACTGACAACTCAGAATATATTGTACCGATTGATGCCAATAGGGCAGCAACTGACAGTGAATAAGTAAGTACAGAACGACCTTTGTTACTTATATTACCATCATTACCATTGTTATTACTTTTTAATATGATTCGGGTTGCTTTATGTACATATACAACATTGCTATTCTTTGATAAGAGTTGATGTATGATGTGTGGCATTTGTTTTGTGCACATCATTATATGTCGTCGGGCTAGGTAGAAGAAATCCATTGACAACAGTCGATACTGACAAACTTAATATTATCAATACATACAATATATATAAAATGCAAAGGCTGTTCATTGATCGAGGGTCATTAGCCTAAGCCTCCAATACATCAAGAATGATACTCTCGAGCACATCAACTTGTCCACGCATACCGTAACTCTCATAAAAGGATACCGCCATAAGTAAAAAGGATTTGCTCTTATCATTACGTCAGATTTCAATGTGGTACGCCGCCACCGTCAACTAGAGCAGGCCATGTTAGGTGTACAACAACATAAATACATTCCATATTGAGCTGAGTAATGTAGGTAGTTGAGGTAGGAGCCCGTTGATTGAAGAGTCAAACAAATGATGATGATAGAGACACATCACCCTCACATCTTTGTCTTTGTCTCAGCTACAATGGATCAGAACACCAGAGCCTACTCTAAATTGTGTCAATGAAAAGCAACCAGACGGATATTATATACATTCATAGCCAAAAAAAAGGAAGCATCAAAATCAAACAACAAGCAAACAAAACAAAACATGAAAATGCTATCATCGGTAGCTACTATCTTTGCAATATATTTGGCATTGGCAGCAAATGCTGAAGAAACAATCGTCAATGTTGAGACTGAATGGGATACTTTGGAAGAGGTATGTATTGTATTAATGTATTTCGGGCTCTCTGTTTATGTTCAATCATACAAACATATCTTGTGTATAAAGATTATGTCCACAAATCTCTTTCTCGTTTGTTCTGTTCTGTTCTGTTCTGTCTATTCTAACAATAATCAAATCACAACTATAACACTGAATTGTGTATGTGATATGTATGTACATTACAGGTTTTCTTGGGCGGATACGAAAATGTGTTCCCGATCAACTCAGCCAGTTCGAGTGAGATGCTAAAGATTTTGCCTGAAGAAGATTGGCTCAAATTTGGTCACTGCATGAAAGGTACCGAGAACAATCGCAACTGGGGTGTAGCTCCTGAACCTCCGAATCAATTTCTTCCGACGGAAGTTGCTGAGATTGATGCAGGAAAGTTGGCGAATTATGATGGATGTACCGATACATTTGATACTTTTGATGCAACAACTGGGACGGGGGAAAGAGCAAAGAATTCATCCTATTGTTGTACTTATAACGAAGTTAAAAGGGAAGCAGATGAGGTGCTTCGTGTCCTTAAGAAGTACAATGTCAAAGTTCGTCGTCCAACAGGGTTTAATGTGGCAAATCGAGAAGGCAATTATGGTGAAATGTTCACTAAGATGGGTGGGATGAATCAATTTAGTCGTGATGTTATGCAAGTTGTTGGTAATGTTATTTTCGAATTACAACCGGGAGCATCCAATCGCAAAGGAGAACTATTGAATTACTACGCACAGTTCGAAGATCTCCAAAAATCGGCTGGTGACAACGGATTGGCTCTTCTACAGATGCCCTACCGAGATTATACGAAGCAGAATACAGGTGGATATGGCCCTCCAAAGACCAAGTTCGACGTTACGTTATGTAACTTTCTCGAGACAATTGGCATTACAAATGCTGCTACTTATGATTGTATTGCAACGTACGACAAAAACGATTACGCGGTGCTTGAGGGGGGAGATGTGATGCTAATGGGAGATACCATTCTTGTTGGAACGAGTGAGAATAGAGCAATGGGTTCCTCTTTGAAGGGAGTCGAGTGGTTACAGAATGCGCTGAAGTTTCTTGGCATTGACAAGACAGTTGTAGCGGTACCAATGCATCCAAGGATTCTCCATCTCGATCTCGTAATGTCTTTACCCCGTCCTGGCCTAGCTATTGTAGCAGACGGGCCACTTCCAGGTGGTGGCCTGCCGTTTACAAATGGAGTACCGAAAGAGCTTGATCAATGGAAACAATTGCACGTCAGTGGGCTAGCCGGTATGTATATGGCAGCAAATTGTTTACCCATAAGTGAGGATGTACTCATGATGGTCAGTAACCAGTTCGCGCCGCCAGATGTCCAAAATGAAACAAACGTCTTGCATCAACAAGTCCGTGATGAAGGAATCACAGTCGAAGTTATGGACATGGGGTTTCACGGAATGTTTGGTGGTGCCCTCCGTTGTTCAACACATCCGATTCGTCGTCGTAGCAAAAATCTGAATCCAAGTACGAAGAGTAGTGGACACAAGATTGCAGTGGCAACTGGAGTTACTGTGATAGCAAGTGCCTATTTGATGCTCTAATCTATCTGGAGAATGTGAGAATAAGAGAGTGTGTGCAAGTCCTTAGCTTCAAGATCTATTTATATGCATGACAAGAGATATAAGAAAAGGCAATTAGTTTTAGTTTTAGTTTTAGCTTTATTTTTTGTATTAGGAGTGGGCTCGTGGTCCTCTCCTCACTCCGCCGCATTCGTTTACTACACAGGCCGTGCCCACGACCGCCGCAAGGCGGTGTGGGGTCGGTGTAGAACTACCGCATATCATCAGTACCTTCCTTTGCAAGACAATCACACATCCGAGTTTCATAGAGTCATCTGTCGTGTCTGCATACAAGGAATAGGAAAGGCAAGAACTAGATACTGACAATAACTTAGGCATACTCAATTCGGCACCTTCATGCTCTCCTTTGAAAAGCACTTCCTACGAACAATCAATCCAGAAACAGGCCGGCGCTCCACTTCCTATAATATAGGGGGAGCTGCTCAGTCACATATCTCCCACTCAATTCCCATCCTCAATGATCCATCGAGCTGACAACTTAGCGTCGACATGTGAGGTTCATCCTCGGTAGTATCCGTACATGACAGCGTACACATATCGACAGCCGACTCAAGTTTCACAATGAAGATAGTCACCAAGTGTTTTCAATCATGTTCATCAAACGGGTCAGGCATGAGAAGTTCTGTGAGGTGATGTATCCCTTCACAGTGAGTTCCGTCGCTAGATGCAACGGGAGAGAGTTCTCAAGTCTCCCAACTCCTCGCCGGGACAGGGAATGTGATCCACAGTCTACATCGAAATGTACCTGGGCTATCACTCTACCACTTCATCAATGTCCATACTCGCCCCCAGGTTGTGGGTTATGACTTTCACTCGACTAGCCTCTTTTAGTGCTCTTTGCCGACTCAGAGTACAGTGACAGCGCTCAACTCACAGGGAGAAGCAGCTCAAAGCCATACTCTTAGTGTCTCAGAGCCATCGTTTTATATATTGATATAGAATTATTAATATACTAAAGCTTGAAACTTGAAACTTCAACTAATCTTCCACTCTCGATGTGTGTTGTATAGGATACAGTCAGTTCTGTGTGGCTGCCATTGACTATCGTGCCACCTTTGCTGCCTTTTGGCTTAATGTGGTCCACAGTTGTCATGGTAGGGTATACATTTCCTTACCGAATGGATGATGGAGCCCATCTATTTGTTGCCAGCCCCGCTGGTACAGCCGAGTCGGGCCCAACTCGTACCATCATTCATACAAGTGGTAGTCTCATAAGGGTGGGAGACAAACTTCTAAGCTTGACTGACACACACGCTCAACATATCTTAAACTTGAACTTGAACAACTTGTTATCTGTTTAATAATTTATTAAATCGTAAAGTGACTCGTAAATGAAATGAATGGTTAGTAGCAACTGAATAGAATGAAATGTAGAGCAATGACAAAAGAGTGCACATCTTGTGTCATTTCTTGGTGTATAGTTGGTATTCAAACGAATGGAAGATATCAAGACTATGTGATATGAGCTGTGTATTAATATGAACCAACCTATCAGATCATGATACGAAAGCTGATTACTTTAGTTACTCGAGACACGATTGTCATATTACTATTCTGCCATCAACAACTCCACTTCTCAAGAATACCATCATGAATAAGGATACCCCTGGCTCATAGATGAGGCGATATACATAAAATCAACAACTCAATTATTGACGACTGTCAAGTCAAATGCAATGCGTAGGTTTTCTGACTTGACTGCAGCAGACTTTAGATGCTTCTCTTCAAAAGCGACAACATAACGAGAGTTGGCTGACGATTTCACTGTACCAAACTTCCCATTTAGATGAGCTGCCTTCTTCAGTCCATGGCACTCAACAATGGATCCTTTAAAGTAGAAAATATTCCTACTGTCAACTTTGATTATCTTTCCCTCTTCACTATCAATATCGATATCAATATCACCCTCATAACTATTTCTGCTCTCTTTCGTTGTCATCGGACCTTTTACAACACATGTACTACCCCCATCTTCATATCGTATCGCTCGGAAGTCTTGAACGTCCCCATCACTAGTTACCAACCTAACATACCTTTTCTTTTTACACTTTTCCAACTGGGCACCGATCTCTTTCGTTATATCATGGGCAGGGCCAAGAATACGGCGGCTACTTGCAGATATGTTTATTAACATTCGTTCAGCCTCAAGATCACGATTCACCAGAGAGAGGCCACTAGCAACCCTGAGACCCATTGATATTATTGTAACGTCATTCCCCCGACCCATTTTTACATGATCATCATACCGCTTCTTGGCATCTAGAATAGTGTCAATAAAAGGGATTTGTGTGCCTTTTATTTTGGATTCAAGCTCAGTTATAACTGGCTCACACATTTTTGATTCTTTTATCATTCCAATGGATATACTGACTTTATCCGCTCTTTTGAAGTACTGAAGAGCTTCTTTATCAGCCAATGTTGTTTCTTCCATCCTATTTAAAAATGCAAGTTGGTGGCATGCAAATATTTCCCTACGTCCTAGCAAATTGGGGCACTGATCCTTCCCCCCGTGCTTTGTATTTATACTCTCAATAAGAGAGAGCATTTTCTTTGCAACCTTTTTTGCAACTTTCCTCATATCCAAATTTTCTTCACAGTCCATTGCACGTATTGCCTGTATTTTCATCCTTAGAGCTTCCATTACCTGTATATTGTCAGTAAGAGGGTTCCCTGAGATGCCATCATTTGCAAAGAAGGTTAAAGCAGAATCCGCCAAGTCAATTGCAAATTCATGTTGATAAGCTTGCCCACAGTTCGGACAAATCTCCCATAAATTGATACATTTCATTAGGTCATCCAAACTCAGTTTGAATACAGAATTAATTTCTTTGATTTTCTTCTCGGCGTATTTGGTGATGCATGACATATGTACAAATCCAGCATTCCCTCGACATGAGCAATCCCTTCTCGGAGGTCCTCCTTCATTCGGTTCTTCGTCTAAGCAAATCCAGCAGGGTGAGGTAACATCATTGATACTTGTTTTAGGTAAGGTAATACTATCTTTTTCATTGATATTTGGCGTTGGTGGAGTAATACTATCTTTTTCATCATTTATATTTGTTTTAGGAGGCGTTGAGGGTACCGACTGCACTTCCCTACCAGCTTTGATGCAGTCGGTGCACCTTCTCTCATGTTGCTTTAACTTCCATTGCTTTTTGCTAAAGCTCGATTGTTGCAATTCTTTGCAGCAGGCAGCGCATACTTTCATGTTTATATATTGGGGGTAGTATGAAGGAGGCGTACCTATTGTTTTGTTGACATACGCCGGTCTTAAGCACCCGCAATACAACAGAATACAACAATAATAAAAAAATTGGGAGTCTTTATTGTAACTGTAAATTATGAGAGTCTGCTGTCTGCTAATAAAAGCTTACAGGTAGGTACTATTCTATGTAATACGATAGCTGATGATTGTTTGTTTGATGCAGCTCATCCAGGGATCATTATCATCATAATATAGCAATAGAGTGATATAGTTTGGGTACTTCTATTATTGAGTAAAAGTGCACATGATAATATCAATACATCACAAAAAACATATCACAGTTCATGCACCATCAAACAAAAGAGTA
>Ga0214479_100098_pt1 | contig 52484 bp, 30 predicted proteins | sample M1_20Mar14CPVII9_5_FD_165054 | JGI IMG/M metagenome (GOLD analysis project Ga0214479, IMG submission 165054) | Marine eukaryotic communities from Monterey Bay, California, United States - M1_20Mar14CPVII9sort6BwellE14 | ecosystem: Environmental > Aquatic > Marine > Unclassified | place: USA... | reverse complement strand
ACATGATGGCATACCCCCACTTGATGGCCAAACATTGCCTGACCATCAGCAGAAAATTGGGATTTTTTCTGATCTGAGGCATGAAACCTGCCAACAAGTGGCTGTAAAAGTATGGTGGAAGGACTTACAATCATGCTGAGAGTGTTCAGGGACTTGTTATACACCCATACAATGCCAAACAACCACTATTGCAGCACTTACATGATGGCACACCCCCACTTGATGGCCAAACATTGCCTGACCATCAGCAGAAAACAGGGATCTGAGGCATGAAACCTGTCAACAAGTGGCTGTAAAAGTATGGTGGAAGGACTTACAATCATGCTGAGAGTGTTCATCAACTTGTTATACACCCATACAATGCCAAACAACCACTATTGTAGCACCTACATGATGGCACACCCCCACTTGATGGCCAAACATTGCCTGACCATCAGCAGAAAACAGGGATCTGAGGCATGAAACCTGTCAACAAGTGGCTGTAAAAGTATGGTGGAAGGACTTACGATCATGCTGAGAGTGTTCATCAACTTGTTATACACCCATACAATGCCAAACAACCACTATTGCAGCACCTACATGATGGCATACCCCCACTTGATGGCCAAACATTGCCTGACCATCAGCAGAAAATTGGGTTTCTGTTATCTGAGGCATGAAACCTGCCAACAAGTGGCTGTAAAAGTATGGTGGAAGGACTTACAATCATGCTGAGAGTGTTCAGGGACTTGTTATACACCCATACAATGCCAAACAACCACTATTGCAGCACCTACATGATGGCATACCCCCACTTGATGGCCAAACATTGCCTGACCATCAGCAGAAAACAGGGATCTGAGGCATGAAACCTGCCAACAAGTGGCTGTAAAAGTATGGTGGAAGGACTTACAATCATGCTGAGAGTGTTCAGGGACTTGTTATACACCCATACAATGCCAAACAACCACTATTGTAGCACCTACATGATGGCATACCCCCACTTGATGGCCAAACATTGTCTGACCATCGGCAGAAAATTGGGATTTTTTCTGATCTGAGGCATGATAAACCTGCCAACAAGTGGCTGTAAAAGTATGGTGGAAGGACTTACAATCATGCTGAGAGTGTTCAGGGACTTGTTATACACATATACAATGCCAAACAACCACTATTGCAGCACCTACATGATGGCACACCCCCACTTGATGGCCAAACATTGCCTGACCATCAGCAGAAAACAGGGATCTGAGGCATGAAACCTGTCAACAAGTGGCTGTAAAAGTATGGTGGAAGGACTTACAATCATGCTGAGAGTGTTCATCAACTTGTTATACACCCATACAATGCCAAACAACCACTATTGTAGCACCTACATGATGGCATACCCCCACTTGATGGCCAAACATTGTCTGACCATCGGCAGAAAATTGGGATTTTTTCTGATCTGAGGCATGATAAACCTGCCAACAAGTGGCTGTAAAAGTATGGTGGAAGGACTTACAATCATGCTGAGAGTGTTCAGGGACTTGTTATACACCCATACAATGCCAAACAACCACTATTGCAGCACCTACATGATGGCATACCCCCACTTGATGGCCAAACATTGCCTGACCATCAGCAGAAAACAGGGATCTGAGGCATGAAACCTGTCAACAAGTGGCTGTAAAAGTATGGTGGAGAGACTTACAATCATGCTGGGAGTGTTCAGGGACTTGTTATACACATATACAATGCCAAACAACCACTATTGCAGCACCTACATGATGGCATGTTACCACTTGATGTAGTGAGGTTCTCCGAAAGTCTATGGGAAAACGAAACTTTAACCCACCTGAGGGAAGAAAAACGCAAACTTGTGGCTGTAAAAGTATGGTGGAAGGACTTACAATCATGCTGGGAGTGTTCATTAACTTGTTATACACATATACAATGCCAAACAACCACTATTGCAGCACCTACATGATGGCACACCCCCACTTGATGGCCAAACATTGCCTGACCATCAGCAGAAAACAGGGATCTGAGGCATGAAACCTGTCAACAAGTGGCTGTAAAAGTATGGTGGAAGGACTTATAATCATGCTGAGAGTGTTCATCAACTTGTTATACACCCATACAATGCCAAACAACCACTATTGCAGCACCTACATGATGGCATACCCCCACTTGATGGCCAAACATTGCCTGACCATCAGCAGAAAATTGGGATTTTTTCTGATCTGAGGCATGAAACCTGTCAACAAGTGGCTGTAAAAGTATGGTGGAGGGACTTACAATCATGCTGGGAGTGTTCAGGGACTTGTTATACACATATACAATGCCAAACAACCACTATTGTAGCACCCACATGATGGCATGTTACCACTTGATGTAGTGAGGTTCTCCGAAAGTCTATGGGAAAACGAAACTTTAACCCACCTGAGGGAAGAAAAACGCAAACTTGTGGCTGTAAAAGTATGGTGGAAGGACTTACAATCATGCTGGGAGTGTTCATTAACTTGTTATACACCCATACAATGCCAAACAACCACTATTGCAGCACCTACATGATGGCATACCCCCACTTGATGGCCAAACATTGCCTGACCATCAGCAGAAAACAGGGATCTGAGGCATGAAACCTGTCAACAAGTGGCTGTAAAAGTATGGTGGAAGGACTTACAATCATGCTGAGAGTGTTCAGGGACTTGTTATACACCCATACAATGCCAAACAACCACAATTGCAGCACCTACATGATGGCATACCCCCACTTGATGGCCAAACATTGTCTGACCATCGGCAGAAAATTTGGATTTTTGCCTGATCTGAGGCATGATAAACCTGCCAACAAGGGGCTGTAAAAGTATGGTGGAAGGACTTACAATCATGCTGAGAGTGTTCAGGGACTTGTTATATACCCATACAATGCCAAACAACCACTATTGCAGCACTTACATGATGGCACACCCCCACTTGATGGCCAAACATTGCCTGACCATCAGCAGAAAACAGGGATCTGAGGCATGAAACCTGTCAACAAGTGGCTGTAAAAGTATGGTGGAAGGACTTACAATCATGCTGAGAGTGTTCATCAACTTGTTATACACCCATACAATGCCAAACAACCACTATTGTAGCACCTACATGATGGCATACCCCCACTTGATGGCCAAACATTGTCTGACCATCGGCAGAAAATTGGGATTTTTTCTGATCTGAGGCATGATAAACCTGCCAACAAGGGGCTGTAAAAGTATGGTGGAAGGACTTACAATCATGCTGAGAGTGTTCAGGGACTTGTTATATACCCATACAATGCCAAACAACCACTATTGCAGCACTTACATGATGGCACACCCCCACTTGATGGCCAAACATTGCCTGACCATCAGCAGAAAACAGGGATCTGAGGCATGAAACCTGTCAACAAGTGGCTGTAAAAGTATGGTGGAAGGACTTACAATCATGCTGAGAGTGTTCATCAACTTGTTATACACCCATACAATGCCAAACAACCACTATTGCAGCACCTACATGATGGCATACCCCCACTTGATGGCCAAACATTGTCTGACCATCGGCAGAAAATTGGGATTTTTTCTTATCTGAGGCATGAAACCTGCCAACAAGTAGCTGTAAAAGTATGGTGGAGGGACTTAAAATCATGCTGGGAGTGTTCAGGGACTTGTTATACACATATACAATGCCAAACAACCACTATTGTAGCACCCACATGATGGCATGTTAACACTTGATGTAGTGAGGTTCTCCGAAAGTCTATGGGAAAACGAAACTTTAACCCACCTGAGGGAAGAAAAACACAAACTTGTGGCCATAAAAGTATGGTGGAAGGACTTACAATCATGCTGGGAGTGTTCATTAACTTGTTATACACCCATACAATGCCAAACAACCACTATTGCAGCACCTACATGATGACATACCCCCACTTGATGGCCAAACATTGCCTGACCATCAGCAGAAAACAGGGATCTGAGGCATGAAACCTGTCAACAAGTGGCTGTAAAAGTATGGTGGAAGGACTTACGATCATGCTGAGAGTGTTCATCAACTTGTTATACACCCATACAATGCCAAACAACCACTATTGCAGCACCTACATGATGGCATACCCCCACTTGATGGCCAAACATTGCCTGACCATCAGCAGAAAATTGGGATTTTTTCTGATCTGAGGCATGAAACCTGCCAACAAGTGGCTGTAAAAGTATGGTGGAAGGACTTACAATCATGCTGAGAGAGTTCAGGGACTTGTTATACACCCATACAATGCCAAACAACCACTATTGCAGCACCTACATGATGGCACACCCCCACTTGATGGCCAAACATTGCCTGACCATCAGCAGAAAATTGGGATTTTTTCTGATCTGAGGCATGAAACCTGCCAACAAGTGGCTGTAAAAGTATGGTGGAAGGACTTACAATCATGCTGAGAGAGTTCAGGGACTTGTTATACACCCATACAATGCCAAACAACCACTATTGCAGCACCTACATGATGGCACACCCCCACTTGATGGCCAAACATTGCCTGACCATCAGCAGAAAACAGGGATCTGAGGCATGAAACCTGCCAACAAGTAGCTGTAAAAGTATGGTGGAGGGACTTAAAATCATGCTGGGAGTGTTCAGGGACTTGTTATACACATATACAATGCCAAACAACCACTATTGTAGCACCCACATGATGGCATGTTAACACTTGATGTAGTGAGGTTCTCCGAAAGTCTATGGGAAAACGAAACTTTAACCCACCTGAGGGAAGAAAAACACAAACTTGTGGCCATAAAAGTATGGTGGAAGGACTTACAATCATGCTGGGAGTGTTCATTAACTTGTTATACACATATACAATGCCAAACAACCACTATTGTAGCACCTACATGATGGCACACCCCCACTTGATGGCCAAACATTGCCTGACCATCGGCAGAAAATATAGGAATCTGAGGCATGAAACCTGCCAACAAGTGGCTGTAAAAGTATGGTGGAAGGACTTACAATCATGCTGAGAGTGTTCATCAACTTGTTATACACCCATATAATGCCAAACAACCACCATTGCAGTACCTACATGATTGCATACCCCTACTTGATGGCTAGACATTGCTAAATATATATCAGAGTTCAGGATTCCTTAAGGTGACTCCCCCGCTAATTCCCTAAACACTATAGGCCTCAAATGCTACTAAGCAAAGCCCATAGAAAATGGTGAAATTTTTGAAGATAGACTGCCGCGGATGAACTTCAGTTTATGTTTAAAATGCATCTGAGGGATGCAAAACCATTTTTCATCCGCGGCAGTCCATCACCAATTCGATTTTATATCAATATTTCTACAATTCTTCATTCATTTGTTAAGTAAAATATCGCGAAGCTTATAGGATTTCTGCGTGAACAGATAAGGTTTTTATATGAAAATTTGTAGGTAAATTTTAGAATACCGGTTCAGAAAAATCCAAGAGCTGAAATCTGAATCTTTTCTGTTTGTAGGTGTAGCTACTAAGATTAACTGAAGTCTGAAGTCAGGTATGGCTTCACAATCGTCCATTATCATTATTTTAATTAGTGGTTAACAACGATATAAGTAGGTACGTCAGCTATTAACAGGTTTTTATATTCCTTTTTTAAATCTTTTGTCATTTGTTTTGTGGTTCATGTTTGTTGATGGACCAAGTTGTCAGTTTCAGTATATTGTTGTTATTCATGATTGTTATTTTTGTATGTATATAATTTTATATATTATTATATCATGGGCAGCAAGTAATACCAGCGAGATGATGCATATCAATATCTATTGTTCGTTTCTTTTTACAGCTCTCACATTTCCTAATTCTTGTTATTTGTATGAAGAGAAGATAAGTAGGAAGATGGTGAGACAGGTACCCTCCAATAAAAAGTGGGGTACCAACAACAATACAAGCGGTATATCATCATCGGCATTATCAAACTCAATCAACGATTTTGCAACTCAATTGCACACCATCCATCAAACTACGGAGGAAACAATGCAATTGGATAATACGAATGCCAAAGTGTCAACTAAATTAATTAATATACAAACAAGGGTAAATGTTGGATTACAATGTTTAACAAAAATAAATGTCGCATTACATGAATTATCTTCACAGACACAGATTGCCTCTGATACAATGGAACAGATCCAATTGGATGTTAATGATGCAATTCAAGAGCAAAAAGAGAGTAGTTATAGTGGCAGTGTAGCGGGTTCAGTCGAGGGAGAAGATCCTCGACAAGTATTGCAAGATTTGATAGCTTCACGTTCTCAATGTCTAACTGGGTCACCAACAGCATACGTTACATGGCTAGAGGCTGAATTGGGCATAACAACGATAGCTAACTTGTTAGAGTCTGTTAACGAGTGTATTAATGATGGGGATGGAAATATTGATGTTCTTGCAAGGGGTAGTGATGGCCACGCGTGGATTAAACCTGGCATGAAAGGAGCATTTAGACGCTTTGTTCTTAGCAGTTGCGCAAGAAGTAATAGTACGGAAGGGGACAAAGATAAGATGAAAGGTGTAGATACACAAGATGAGACGAGGGGTGCCCCATTAGATGCATCTCATAGTCAAATTAAACCAAGTAGTGCCGCGGATGCAAAAGTCAATCACAGAGACGAAAAGAAGAAGGGTAAGAGATTAACAAAGCAGTCCGATGTGGTGAATGATGCTGCTGCTAGAAAGGTCAAAGAAGATGAGCGACGTGTGTTAGCCATACAGGCCCAACAACAGGCAGCATTAGATAAGCTTGCAGACGCAAAACAGCGGCACGAAGAGGAAAAATTGAAACGAGAGCAGGTGAAAATAGTGCCACGTACTGCAAAGACTGAAACTAATCAAGAGCGTGATATGAAGAAGCTTGTATACCCTCCACCACCAGGATTCGGCAACGTGGAAGAAGACAAACAACGTGCAAAGGAAGAAGAACGTTGGATGGCTATTCAGGCTGATGTAGAGCAGACACGTGCTGCTGCAAAACAACGAAAGCAGCAAGAGGAACAGACTAGAAAGGCATCTGCTGACAGATTGGAGCAAGAGAAGGAGTTAAAGAAGAGAGCTAGTGAAGAGAAGAAACTGAAACGGAAGGAAGAGAGAGAAGCCAAGGCAAAACAAAAAGAAGAGGAGAGACAAAAAGCAAAGGCGGAGAAGCAGAGGCAGCTGGATGCTATGAAACAAGCTACCATGTCTTCTACTACAAGTCGATTCACCCAGCCAAAGGCTAAGAAGGCCACCGTCACTTTATCTATCGGGAACTCTCCACCAATTTCAACTAACAAGAAGTCAACAGCTCTTGCATCTATAGAGAATTTGAATTTGAATAGGCACAAAGTCAAGGGCCAACCAAATAAAGTCACTTCAAATGTCACTAAGCCTCATCGAAAGGAAGAATTCGTGCTGAAGAACACAAGGCTTGCAAAATACATGAAGTCATCACCGGAAGAAACAAGTTCTAGTATATGTGTATCCCCAATATTTGCTCTCCTACATAATATGAATACATTGGAAAAGGGTAGAAAACTGCTCCAACTCGAGTGTCAAATAAAAGAAGGTCTTATCATTGATCAAAGATTGACGGAAGAGAAGAAAGAGCTAGAAAAGAAACTAAAGAAGTTTACTGATGAAGAGGAAAAGTTTGCCAAGGTAGGTTCAAGTAATCCCGTCTTAACTATATTGAGTCATATGCATTTTGTTCATAATACTCTTTATCTTACTCACGAACATACCATGCCCTTCCATCAACACCTTCTTAGGAATGGCCAAAAAAGTCAGAAGATCTGAAAAAATACAGGGTCAATCTGAATAAAGAGTTGACTGACATGTGAGAGTATATGCTTTTATTATTTTCAAATTAATATTGTCGGTCATGTCTTAACGCTTATGTCCATACCATCTATATCTTCCTACACAGTGAAACTGGCAAATATTTATCTTCTCAAGAGGTTGAGAAACGCGAGACTCATGAGAGTAACAAGAAAGCCAGGGCAGACGCTCGAGATGAAATTTCAACCACTATCAAGAAAATGAAGAGTGATATCTCGGAGAATACTCATGTTAAACTCATTGATGATGTAAAAGAGGCGTCTGCAAAGCTCAATGAATGCATTCAATCCGATCCAACCAATGATGAAGTGCTTTCCAAGCTAGAATTAAGTGTATATGACAAATTACTCAAGCTTGACATGCATACTAACGGGAGAGATTGGAAGGTTTCCGGCGAGGGAGATAAGTTTACTCAATTACATGATAGTTTAAATGGAGTTCGTCAAAAGATGGACAAGATTAGAGAAGACATGAACAGAAAGATGGATACAAAGTCAGACTTGGGATATCAACGTTTGGATGTGGTTAATGAAATTGATGACCTCGAAAAGAAAATACAGGAGAAGAATAAGTGGTCTAATAAGGCAGATAAGGTGGAGGGAATTCTTGATACACTGAAAGGAATAGTTGAGATACTGTGAGTTTGCAATTGGTCGTGTTTTCTAGTCGTTTCCAATGTCCTACTTCACACTCACACATGTTCACTTGCCACTTGTGCAATACGATTGTATTACAGCGAAGAAGCCACTGGACACGAGGATGTTTCTCAGCTCCCTCCACAAAAACTACATGATTGCATCCTAGAGCTTGAAACACTAGCTGAAGATGACGAAAAGTGGCCTAGCAGAGCAAAACAGACGAGGATGAGTTTGGCCGTTGATGCAATCAAAGGGGCAGAAGGTGATATGAAGGGGCAAATCGAAACCTGTCTTTACCATCTCTCGGAACTCATAAAGGGGTGGGGAAATTACTTGCAGACTGGAAACGATAATATACGGAAAAGTGGAGAGAACGTTGCCACCCTTGAAACTCTAAAGATTGACGTTTCTGAGTTAGATGATGTACAGCAGCTCATTCCAATGCCTGAAGGAAATGAAAGTAAGGGAATACTTGGAAAAATATTCCAACAGGATCCACATACCTTGAAAGTAAGAGCGCTTAAAAAGGAGAAAGTAGAACTAGTAGCTCACATAAAAGACTTGCAGAGATTGGTCTCATCTCAACAAGAGCTCGAGAACATTGATAGGACACGTGACTTCATTACTAATGAAATAACCAATCTCAAAGACAGATTGCATCATCAAGAGGAGAGTGAGAAATTGATATTGAATGATATTTCAACGCAGACAAAGAAGCTGTCTACCATTGATGATGGTCGTTGGGAAAAGGCTTGGAAGAACCGCAAATCTGCACTGGAAGAGAAGATACGAAATCTAGAGAAACAGTTGAAAAAAGATGAGGAGAAAGAAGTCGAAAACGATCAACGTTGGTCCGAGAGATTACGAATTGCTAAAGTCGACCCCAAGACAATGCAAACAAAGAAGCAGAATAGAATAGATGGTATCAAGGTTATTGATAAAAGGTTAGAGGAAGGCAATCTAAGGAAAGCTGGTATGAAGAAAAAGATTATGAAAGAGCAGAAAGTCGTGAATTCAATCAACCCACAGATTGAAAAGGCTACAGCAACAGTGAAACAGCTACGACATGACATAGAACAGATTAAAGGATCAAATTCTTTCGAGGATAAGCACTTTCACATTGATCACACTAAAGATGCTCGTGGACATACGTTCTTACAAGTTTCGGCACAAAACAACGACCTCGACACTGCCAAACTCTGTCTTGAGCTTGGAGCTAACCCGAATATCATGAATGAAGATAGATTGATGGCAGTTGACTATTCATTTTTCTGGAAGTTTGAGAACATCACTACTCTTATTACATCACACGGTGGCAGTTTGCCAAGCTCACAGGTTGAAGCATTGAATAGGCTGAAAACCGCCAGTCAAGTTCACTCGGAGACTTCCACAGACTGGCATGATACTTTAAAGGTTGCCGAGGCCGCGACATTGCCTGCAGAGACGCTTCTTGAATGCCCTGAAGCATGCGAGAGTGATGAGTCGTTGAGGATGCCTGAAGTTGTAGGTGATCGTAGCTATACGTGCTTTGAAGATTCCTTAACAGGTACACATATCAACATGGATCAAGTGCAAAGGGTAGTCCTTTTGTCGAGTGAAGTCCAGAAGTGGTTGTTCAACAGTACTGATTCCGCTATATCATCCAACTTTGTTAGTCTGATAGAAGGGCTAAAGCCTGTTGCCGCTCGTAGGCCTGGTGTTCAGCAAACGAAGGTACATCGGCAAGCGATTGTAGGTACAGCCGTTACATTTGAGGTGCTTGCATCATCATTAGACTGTGGAAAGGTGATTCTGTTTAGTCCTTTTGTATCGGGAGAAGTTGATGGAGTCACACAAGTAGGAGTTTTGACGTGGGCTGTATGTGATGATCATCAGGCCTCAATGTACAAGACATGATTGCCAACACGGAGTTCATGAGACATAAAGTAGCAATGGATGATAGATTCTTACCAACCAGATCTGGTGTTCTCAAACTGGGTCGGGATATGCACTTGTTGGATCTACACTCTACATCAATATGGACAACTAGCACATTGGACTTGTATATTGTCAATATTGACGAGGGGGATCTTGATCGGATACGACAAATTGATCGCACTTTCTCGCCGAAGAGAAGTGAGTGTACCCTATGACTTGTCTTTCCATTCTCTTTGTTTTTGAATACTCTGATACATATATGTGGCATCATTGTATCTTATTGTACAGGGATTGTATACAGTGAAGAACTTGTTAACAGGGCAATCTTTCGTGCAAGTGAAGAGCAAGCTAGGGAAAATGAATCCACTTTGGCTACTGATAGAAGGAATATGAGCACTGTAATCTCCGGAGGAGCTGGAAGTGAGTTTCAAGCAAAATCACACGAGTGTAATTGTATATGAACCTCAAAGTCTAATCACAATTCTTCTTTCTTATGGCAGCTGGTAAAACACTGCTCATGATCAAGAGGGTAGCTCAAGAGGATCCTTCGCGTAAAGTAGTTATGATATCACGACTCTCTCGTCTTGTTAATATTGTGAAAACGGCTGTTAAAGAGAAGAGAGATGATGGTGCTGACTCGGTCTCATTTACCACATATGAAGATCTAATGCAATTGCTCGCGAGACGAGTAGTCCCAGACGATGATTCGGAATACAAATCGTTTGTCCGTTTTGACAAAGTACGGTATGATTGCGATAGTGAATCTGGTACATCCTTTTATAAAGAGTTTATCAATGGTGTGCATAATGAGGGAAAAGAAAAGAACGAAAAGAAGGAAAAGAAGTACTACCTCAGCAAGATTGCTCTCGAGAAAATGTCTAATGAATCATTAGACCCCCTCACTGTATGGTTTGCAATCATTACAATCAAATCTCATGCGACTTGTGCAGCCACAAAAATGCCCTTAACAAGAGATGAATATCTAGCGTTACCAGCTACATTTGGTCTTTCGAATAAGCAACGAGAAGTCTGCTATGATGTGTTTCAACACTATGAAAGTTGGAGGGTGAATGGCTCATACTGGGACGAGGCCGATAGAGTGCTTTACATCATGAGTTGCGGTCCAAGTGTCTTCAGAGATCCAACTTTAGTGCCGTGGGCTCATCGTGTCAATAATATGGGTGAATATGGCCTTCTTGGGGACGATGGAAGTCCTCTTCATCCCTTCTTCTTCGATTTTGTTTGTGCTGATGAGGTGAGTGGCATCATTGTGTATTGATATCGTCTCTACTTCTATCTTCTTGTCATCAAGCTAATCAATGTTTCTCTAATTAGGCTCAAGACTTTACGGAACTTGATATTGCTCTATTCATTAGAATGAGTAATATACGCAGTGTTTTCTTGAATACAGACCCTGCACAGAGTGTAGAGGTAGGTGTCAAGATGAGACCGGGGACGGTGAATGATACCTTTTATTCTCAAATTAGTGAAAAGGGTCGTGTCAAAGATATCCTGCAGGCTATCTCTTTGAAAACGAACCATCGAACTCATGCTGAGAATTTGGCCATCGCCCAAGCCGTCCGCCGAATCCTCGCAAGGTCTTTCAAGATACCCATGACTGATGAGAGAGCACTCATCAATGGCAAAATTCCCAAGCTACTTCGTATTGAACAACTGTCTGACTTGTCTGATCAGACTGTGTTCAAAGGCGGAAATGTGGTCTTCTTGGCACCGGATGAAGAGGTTCAAAAAATCCGTAGTCTCTTCCGTGAACTGAATGTCAAGAATGATGTGTTTGGTGTACGAGAAGCGAAGGGATTGGAATTTGACTCGGTTGCTCTTATTGGGTTCTTTGCTTATATCGAGAAGAGGGGTAGTGCAGAACAATGGCGCAATGTATTCAGGTGGCTATCTAGTACATCAAACATCACTCAAACAAGTCCAACGGGAGAAAAGATTTCTGGGGTAATGCTCGATGATTGTGATTATACAATCTCTCATCCACAGATAGCAGACGAGGCCATGATGGTGTACACTGCTCTTACTCGTTCTCGGAGTCAGCTATTCTTGATTGAAGCGAATGTTACCAGTGGTTCAAAGAAGTCTACACGAGGAGTAAGCCTAGCTGACTTTGCATTCAAGAAGCTGTCTGATCTTGAGCTTGCTAAAGCTGTCTCGTCTATTGACGAAGGACAAGTTGAAACGACTGCTGCTAAGCACAAAGAAAATGGTGTCCTGTTGGTAACTCAAGCTTTGAGCATGATTGATGCAAGGGAACCATTTGATATTGTAAGAAAGAAGCTCCTTGAGGCCCAGGATCGATTCAAACCAAGCACTGGGAATGATAAGCCCCTTCTAAGACAGTGTAAACGTCATCTGAAGGCACTTGAGATGAAGCGTGATCTAATACAATATGTAAAGGCAAACTTTTTCGTGAAGGGATCATACAGATTGGAAGGTAGATTTGCTGAAGTTCTTGTCTTTGCTGAGAGCCTAGGCAATTACTTGTCAAGATTCTCAGGTGATTCGTATTTGGTGGAAGAGGTAAAAGATGTGAAGTCGCTTGTTGAAGAGATATTCACTGGAACTCCATATGAATTACGTTTCAGGGATGTCTTCAATTGAAAAAAATATATGAATTATGAGATACAATCTAACATATAGACTAGAGTTTGACAAACGAGGAAATGGCTTAGCTATCCCAATCAATCACGATTATATATCAATCCAGAACTTCCATATCTTCTCAAAACATCAGCAGCGTTCTCTCTCAATACATTCTTCGTCACAGCAACACCGCAACCTTCCAAATGTGTATAACTTGTTGTATAAACTGGACCTTCATCAAAGCCAATAGATTGTGCATCGTCTTTAGTAGCACCGCATACGATACGAGACACACCACTCCATAATGTTGCACCGAGACACATTGCACAGGGTTCACATGATGTAAATAATTCGAATTGTCTCTTCTTCTTACTTAGTTTCTCCTCTTTGGTATCTCCATTGTCATCTCCTGCTTCGTCAACTGTTGTACAAATATCATTCTCTTCTTTATCAACCATTAAAGTAAAACTACCAATCTTTTGCTGCGCTAATTGAATAGCGACCATTTCACCATGCAGTGTTGAATTATTAAGTGGTACTACTCGATTCATCCCGATTGAAACTAGTTTGCAATAACTGCCTTTATTTGTTAATGTTGTATCACCACCACTATTATCATAGAAACGTTCAAATATGGCACAACCAAATGGACCACCCGTACACTCCAAAATGTTACGATTTGATAATTCTATAGCTAAGCTCATCATTTCTTCATCAGTATTGTATGTTTTTGATGTATAGTTTGATAGTGATGCAAGCGCCCATGGGGGAAGTGTTGCAGTGACACTTATGTTTTATAAATTGATTGTAAAGTAATGATACATAATATGAAGATGGATTCCAGAGTATAAGATATAGTTTATAGCAATGATAGTAGTATGAGAGGAAGAGGATATGAAAGAATACGCACATAATATCTTACAAGATCTTTCACATGTTCATAGATAAATATCACTTACCTGCCATCAGACTTTTGTTTTCTTCGAATACTCCATAGAGCTATTGATGCAATGATACCACCGGCGACAATATTGATGGCCAAAAATGATGTCGTTGTCGAAGGAGGCATTGCTCTTTAGAGAGAGAGAGAGAGAGATATCAATGATGATACGTGTTGTAAATAATAGTTGACGAGGTATCTTGGTTGTTTATAATATCACGAATCTTTCAATATTAATACTCAAAGATATGATTGGTTAGATTCTTCTTTATTCACACCGGATAATAATAGAGGTATTCTGGCAGCTAAGAGAATAATTCAATTCATCCAATAGCTGCAGGCTGACAACTGACATGCTCTCTTCCTAAATTTTTTTAGCTCTGTCATCAGACCACCACCAAGAAGCTCCACACACTCCCTATACTAACACACTCCCCTACCTATCCCTTTGCATGAACTAATAGATATACCTTGATATACAATATATACAAGCATGTCTACATGTCTATATACAAACTTTATGTACAATTGTCTAAATTCTATGTATGAGTACCTACAACTCATCATTTCTACTTTCTTCATTATCATTCTTCTTCTTCTTCTCTGGCAAATCCATCCGTGCTTGAGTTCTATACAGCTCCCTCTTTACACTACCGTCGTTATTGTATGGCATTGAATGATGTAATGTTTGTGAATTGTCCCATATCACAACGTCGCCGACATCCCATGCATGATAGTAAGTAAAAGCTGGGGACTGACAATGATCGAATAACAAATTGAGTAATACCTTTCCAGCTTCTGGTGATTCCAATCCATTGACTTTCATATGTGGTGATCCCAAGTATAACAATGGCCCATTATCAAGTGCATGATTCTGTAGAATGTCGTGTTCGGCATTTGGAAATTTAGATAGATCTTCTTCAGTCCCTTTATCAAAATCTGCGATATCTCGTACACTGGCTAGTATCTTTGTACCCTTGGCTCGTTCCAATAATGGTTTACTTAATGTTGCTCTCGCAGCTATTACATGTAGTTTAGTAGAAGTAGAGATGTGATAGTATAAGTAGAGATATATGAGCATATGATATGTGTCATTTATGTGCACAAGATATGTGTACAAGATATGTTAAAACTAACCTCTTAGATCTGCAAAACCGGTCTGTTATGTATGTATGAAACAGAGATATGATATTAGCACATAAAGATAAAAACTCTTCACAGTGATACTCCGATACACAAGATATGTCTCTCACCTCTCCTCCCGTCGGTGGAGTAGCCTGTGCATGAAGTATAGAAAGTATATTGTGTTTTGGGGCTACCCAGAACTGGCCGTCTTGGTGCCAGTATGCACCGAACTTTGCAGTTGCACCCTTCCACTTCCCACTTGCCCAAAAGTTAGTGACACGTTGGATTGCAGGATGGTGTGGCTCGGGATCTTTACCCTCAAAACTAGGTGGAAGGACTATAACCGATCCAAGTTTAGATGTAAACTCAACTTGTTCGGAACGTGTTAGATTCTGTCCTTTGATGACGATGATTCCACTGATATATGTAGTTGTATGATGTTGAGATGATTGCAAATGATATGAGATGCTGTACAATAAGTAGATGTGATTGCAAAACTCATTAAAAACTCACTGAGCACGAACTGCATCAAGTATCTCAGTTACAGCGCTATCATCAATGGTACGAACATCATCAATGTCATCAACGATAGCACCCAATCTATCAGCACCGCCACATCGATTGCATGTTTCCCACCCTCGACGATGCATTTTATATTGCTTCTTTGGCGGCTTGGCACCGTAGAAGGGGGGAGACACATCGATACTACCATCATCATTGTTATTAGTATTAGATGCAATTGTTATAGCTGAACAACATATTATCAGAAGAGTTGTTGCAAGTAGCAGCAAGTGCCGAAGAAGATAACTCATTGATATATTATTGTTGTGGTTCATTCACAAGATACGTAGTTATCTAGCATCTCACTCCTCAAGAGGGGGGCCTATGTATGACAACATATCCCCTTTACTACTTTGTGTTATTCCAACCAATCTTATTAGATTGTCGGCAGTTGTAGTACGCGCCAAATCCAACCGCTTCCACTAGACAAGTCTTATTGGCAACATGGTGGCATGGCGGCATTTATCGTAAATATTATTTCTGTCTTGTAGTGATGGCAGAAATCAAATGCGAATCGGACAAAAGTAAATCAAATTTTTCTCTCCGTTAAATTTTGATAATACCCGAGGGACTTTATTCTTGGGGTATAAACTAGAACGTGTAGACCCTAAAAGAGAATAAGTGAATTAGTATGCTCTTTATAGAGGTACAAATTAAGAAAGATTATGGTAAAGGAATAACCCTTTGGGTTAAGGCTTTTCAAAGTCTTTCTCGCAGTATCCGAATAAAGTCCACTCTACTCTCCTCCCCCTCAAAATTAAATTATTGCAAGTTATTTGAAACAAACGGCAACTAACTCGATCATCAAGCATTGCAATAGTTCATAATATTCAGCATTGCAAAATCGACATACACCTCTCTCTATTATCATGTCTCCTCCTACTTCATCAAACGCCGCCGACGGCAGTAGTATGATTATATTTGATTGGGATGATACCATCCTCCCTTCATCATTTGTTGATCGAGCACCGGGGGATAATCTTAATGATCTACCAGAACAATATAAGAGTATATTCCGTGAAATTGAATTATGTACAGAAAAATGTTTCGAGGCGGCGTCGAAGCATGGCGAGGTAAGCATATGATATTATTATTGAACACATGATATGATCGTCGTCATTTAAAGATATGCCGTCATCTCTAACCTATCATCTGTTCGTCTGTCTACACTCTACACGACATACTACAGGTTGTTATTATTACAAACTCAGATGAAGGATGGGTAAACTACTCAGCTGAACGATACCTACCCAATCTTATACCGTTCCTACAAAACTATCGTGTCATTTCAGCTCGGACACGATATGAACAATTCTACCCCAATCAACCACTCTGTTGGAAGGCCGCTGCATTTGCTCATGAGGTGAATGAACATTTTTGTTCATTAGAGGAGGCACATAACTTATTGGACAATGCAGCCAATGTTGTATCACCATCATCAAAGTTTGATGATTCAGTGCCCGATATGGACTTGGCATCGACTGACGATTCATCATTGGGTGATACTTCTCTTTCATCAACGGAGGTTGACTCTCCCGGCAGTGCTGCTTGGGACACACCCATGAAACCACATGCCATCACCTCATCTGTACCACCATCAACTCCACCATCTTCTACTTCTACTACACGACCATCACTTCGTCGTGAGGTAATCTCCTTCGGCGATTCCATCGAAGAACGCACAGCTGTTAAGATTGTATCTGATCAGCTCGATGCACTTCCCAAGAGTGTTAAGTTTCTAAACAACCCCACGCCTGTTCAAATTATTGGACAACTTACCATGCTTACGCATCATATGAACTTTGTATGTGAACATGCTGAGGACTTGGACCTTGAAATATCTAAAGGGCAAGCTGAGAAGTGTGCGTCGGGATACTTGGCAAGGAAGGGACTCAAGAGTAGGAGAAGTACTGAAGCAGCCGCTGCTCCTTCGATACTTCAGAGAATGTTTGGTTCGACGATGGCTGCTGGTGGAGGAGATGATGTTGAAATGCATGATTGTTGACTTCCCCAAGAACCCCTATGTTACATATAGAATATATAGTATACACTACTGTTCATCTAAATGCACTAATAGAAAGGAATTATAATAGAACCATTGCTACTATTTGTTATGAATGTATCATCTTATCGAATAGATTGCAATGGTCGATGACATTCACGAGTTGTTAAAGGATACCTCTTATCTCATCTCTTCTTAACACTTAACATGTCTCTAGATTCGGGAGAAAAGATCTAGCCTACAGTACAGAAGACAGTTATCGTTGTCTGCATACTGAATCCATAGTGCTTTCCCCACCATTAGTGTTGCATATCAACGAATAGTTGTTGAAAGACTGCTATCTCCCGGTAGCTACGCTACTTACTTGGGCTTAAAAAATTTCAAAGGATACCCTACTTCCCCCAAGAAGGAGTTTTTGACATGAAAACTGAGCAAAGAGGTTTGTTATTTTACTTTGCAACTTATAGCTGATATAGTTGACATCCCATCCATATTGATATGCAAGCTGTCCAATTATTAGCAAGAGGAGTGGCTAATAAGGCTCCCCGAAGCCTTGTTACAACCTCAGTCACTAATCCTCCATACCGTCTATTTTCTGCGGCGGCGGCAGCACAACAAATACAAACCTCATCACCAGGTCTACCAGAAAGCATCACACGTGTGGGAGGACCAGAGGCATTCCCTAACGAATACCCTGGTCAAAATTATATATTCAATTGGGCATTAAATGCAGATGGTGTTACACCACTTAAAAAATCTGCATTCCGTATAACAAAACCATTAGAGTTGAAGGTAGCTGGATTGGAATTACCAAAAACATCACCACTAAAAGTTAATGCAAAGAGTGAACGAAGTAAGGTACCAGAGGCTGGTAGTGATACATTAGACTTTGATACATTCGATGATGCACTACAGAATACTAAAGATGCATTAAGTTTAAGTGATTCATTATTCTGTCCTGAGGGACATGCACCCGGAACACGTGTGGGAGTTCGTGTAATATCAAATATGGGTACTAATTTATCATCTGATTTAGTTGCATATTTGGATAGAGCACCAAAACGTGATCCAAAGAGTCAGGCAGTAACTTGCTATGTATTATCTGGTACTGAAGAGTTTTCAGGATATGCAATTGAGGAGGTGGAGGAGACAGCTGAGGATGGATCACGTGTGGCAGTATCTGTTGCAACTGTGGTAGTTACGGGTAAGAAACCAACATTGAAGCGTGTTGTCGCAGGTATTGAATTAAGTGTTGAGGGATTAGAGGCGGACGCTAAGGAAAGAGCAGAGAAGAAGGCTGCAGAGGAGAAGGCCGAGTAAAGTGGAAGAAAGTTGAAGGTAGGTGTGTTGTAGGATTATGGCACAGTAAGGTGTGTATATTAGAGATTGGCAGTCATATTCGGGGTGGCTAAGAAGTATTAATGGATACGAACATCCAGAAAATTCATCAGTCCCCCCAGCCCTATATCCTATATCAATCAGAGAGCTGGAGCACAGCCTGGTCTATCCTTGCTGCTGTCGCGAATCGAGAGAATGCCCAGTCAGTTGCATCTTCGTTATTATCATCTCTAATGAAGGGATTTGCACCATTATCCAATAGACTCGAACTATCTCTACTCGACTCGCTTGACAGGCCCAACCAATGATGGTTCGGCCCCCCAAACCTTTTAAGTTAATGTCAACTCCGGCTGCAATACATTCCTCAACAACACCCAAGTCTCCCGTCCAGCACCACCTCACAATCTTTCTGTGTTGCTTCGACCTTAGACATTACGCTCATCTCTCGTGTCACTCTTCTTATTGTATTTGTAGGGCCAAAAGTAGAGGTATCTTTGTGAAAATTTCAGAAGAGTTTGGGCCAAATGAACCCTACATAATATAGTATTTAATATGCAAGCCATCCAATTACTGTCTAGAGGTGCCAGTAAGGCTTCCCGTAGCCTTGCTTTCCCTAAATATAGACTATTCTCTGCGGTGGTAGCAGACGATCTCGATCAGTTATCCAAAAAGCCCAGTACAAGTAGTCTGGCTCTATCAGCAGCAGCAGAGGCATTGATTGAGGCTGCAAGTTCAGAGACAAATCAAAAGCAATTGATCATAAGACTTGATTCTTTAAACGAGTCATTTGATGACAAAATCAATACATTGAACAAACATGTGACAGATTTAAAGAGCGAGATGGAAGAGGTCAAGACATTGCTGGAGGATGACAAGAAGCAGAAAACACTTGAGAGAGCTTCAGGCATGTCAGATACCTACTCATTCAACTACTATAACATCAGTGGAAGTGAAATAGAGAGCTCAAATTTGGCAAAACAAGCCATTAAATGGTTCCAACTAGATTATGGCTTCGTTCTTCCCGAATGTACGTTAGAGAGAAATTATGAGGAGGATAAGAAGGAAGCAAGCATACAAGCATTTCGTGACCAATTTAAGAGACAGATCAAAATACTCATTAAGCGTGAACCTCGTCTACACAAGAAAGATAACGGGGACTGGGCTATCTTCTATAAATGAGTAGGTTTCTATGAATGTAGGTTTTACAACATTACCTTATAGACACGAAGCTCTTATAAGTTGTAATCTGATTTGCCACCACTCTTGTTCACAAGTATCGTCTGTCCAATCTCAACTTTATGACTCACAGCCTTTACCATATCATATATTGTTAATGCTGCTATTGATGCACCTGTCAGTGCCTCCATTTCAACTCCAGTTTTATGTGTAACTCGACATTCACATTCTATAATTGCCTGGTTGTGTATGAGTTGTATGTTAATATTTACCCGATCAAGTGGAAGGGGATGACACAACGGTATCAAGTCTGATGTTTTCCTGTCATACATATGTATACATATTTGTGTTCACATGTGTTTGCGCAATATGTATCAGTTGCATTATATATAACATATGCATATCACAAATAAAAACGTATGTACTTACTTTGCCCCCATAATTCCAGCAATCTTGGCAGTCTCGAATATCGGTCCTTTATGTCCAACTATTTCATTGTTATTCACTTGAAAGGCCGACATGACCTCGGGAGGGAAAACAACTACTGATCGTGCTGTCGCTACTCGTCTAGATGATACTTTATGTCCAACATCGACCATACTTACTCCATCTCCTTGCGGTGTCAAGTGTGAGAACTGAGATGTTTGTTGAGTTGTTGTTTCTGATGCCTTTGACGTATCACTATCAGCTGTCTCATCAGGAGCTTGTCGTATCATTTCACGAATCCTGAGCATATGTAATGAGGATAGAGTCTCGGTACCATTATTTGATGACCAAGCACTTTTCTCTTCATCAGTAAAATCGTATAATGCATCTCGCTCAGCAGCTGCAGCTTCATATTCTTCTGTATTCCAATTGGGCGGTCGAAATTGCGGAGTTGTTGATGTATCTCTGGTTGTTTGTTGCAATGATTGTTGGGGTGTACTAGTACTATCATTTGATGATTTAAAGTATGATTTTGCCGTTTGTGATAAATCAGGACTTTGATTTGATGGATCTTCTTCTGATTCTTTACCAAATATTGATTCTCTCTCGGATTGTATTTCTTTCATTTGATCATGATATAATGAATGTAAATCTTCAGTATCAGATCCTCCATCTGATACTTTATGCTGTTTGTAGGATGTTGATGAGTAGTATGTTTGATGTAAAAGATATGAGGTAGTTGATTTGTTGTTGTTATCCTTAAATTGCAAATCATATCCTCCGCTCACTGCTGCGAATGAACTCTTAGTTGAGAGCTGTATTAGAGCATTTATCGGTCTGTTTGATAATACCACAGAGCGGTGGAATCGTTGTAGTAAGGTCGCCACCATGATGTCCTCTCGTGAATGTGAGGGGATGGTGGGGAGTGAGTAAATCGCCACTTTGATACTTTTTAGTCCTGTCGTGAAGGATACCTTAGTCAGATTCGTGTCCGATTCGGGTAGAACATGACCACGCATGCTGAATCATCATCGCCTTACTGCAAGCAATTGACCATCACAGTCAATAGCAACGAACCTCCATAGTTTAATAAACAATTCTTATAAGCCACTTACGGTCGCCTACCCTCGAATATAACGAGAGTAGTCGCCAACATAAAAACAGTCAAGACGTTTCCATACACAGGTTTTGTACGATCTCACGTCAAGGGTAAGTATAAGTTTGTGTAACGTGCACCTTAAATGGGATTGAGGGATGAATCTTCTCTTTCTATACATCATCTCTAACATCATCTCTTATTAATTGCAATTATAATTCATACACAACAGGTGGAACCAGGCCTAGAACATTAATCAACCACACCGCGACAAATTTACATTTATACATATTAAATAAGTATACAATATGAATAACAATAAGTCGTTCCCCCATGCTGAAAGTATGCCATCATTGGCAGCACTTGATGAGGATTCTGATTCTCTCCGTAGTTCCACTAGTGGATCCCGGTCACCCGTACCACAGACTTTAACTCCCCATGTTGAATCATGTGTGGGTTTATCTGACATGTGTTCTGAAAGTTTGGATGATGATTCCACAAGTTCGGCACGTAAGGCCTTGGCCATTGCACCTCACTTAGGTTTCAAGAAGGTATTGGTAACTGGTGGTGCGGGATTTGTTGGTTCATCCACTGCCGCGCATTTACTCGAGCGAGGTGATGCCGTCGTTATCGTTGATGAAATGAATGATTATTATGACGTTCGTATTAAGGAGAATAATTTACGTCGATTACGGGAATTATGTCCTGATAAGCAACGATTAACAATTTACAAGGGTGATATTTGTGATGAGGAATTCATGTTACAATTGTTTGAGAAGGAACGTCCACAGTGGGTATGTCATATGGCTGCTAGGGCTGGGGTTAGGCCTAGTATTCAGGACCCTTATGTTTACATTCACAGGTAAGTTGATTCATGTGTTGGGGTTGTACTGTTTCTCAAATGTATTGATATCCTCTAACCCCTTATTCATCCAATCATTCTATTACCACAGTAACATTCGTGGAACTACACATCTCATGGAACTCAGTCATCGTTTCGGCGTCAAGAACTTTGTATTCGCCTCTAGTTCAAGTGTGTACGGTGGATCTAAATCCACCTTCTTCTCGGAAGATGAATCAGTTGACAATCCCGTATCACCCTATGCCGCATCGAAGAAGGCGTGCGAATTATTGGCATATACATACCACCATTTGTACAAGCTGAATGTTACAGGACTTCGTTTCTTCACCGTCTACGGTCCTCGTGGAAGGCCTGATATGGCGCCTTTCAAGTTCATAAATCGTGTGTCTAGGGGAGAGGAAATACAGCAATTTGGTGATGGTAGTTCAAGCCGTGATTATACCTACATTGATGATATTGTCGATGGCGTCGTTCGTGCAATTGATCGTCCTTATTCCTATCAGGTGTTTAACTTGGGCAAGGGAAGCGGAACAAGTTTGGCAGAATTCATCTCCATCGTTCAGAAGCATGTGGGTAAGAAGGCTATTATCAAGGTAATGCCCGACCAACCCGGTGATGTGCCATACACTTGTGCCGATGTTAGTAAAGCGTATGATTTGCTCGGGTATGCTGCCACTGTTCCATTCGACGAGGGTATTCGTAGAACTGCCGAATGGTACAAGAATGAGTATCAAACACAGGTTGTTGAAACGCCAAAACCAGGCCTGAAACAGTGTCCGTCGTATGCTGATATTCTAAGCAAGCCCAGCAATCCAATTGTTAAAGTTGTGTCACAAGAACAAATCAAACCACAGCGTAGAGTGTTGAGCCACTGGGGGTAAAGACGTCATGAAATGAATCTGTTTAAAAGACGATCCCCGTGGGTTGAATGAGTTAGATGACAATAGAAATCCTGTATTGAGTATATGTGCACCAAGCAGGCTAGCCAATATGAATTGCAAATGCGGCTACTAAAAACTAAGTTAATGTCCAAATGTATATTACCTTATTGTTTATCTTTACATTAGTTAGATTCAGCTGGATTGCCTCTCCACCTCTCCTTTGCATCAATCTTCTAGAGTGCCTTCCAGAGTACCAAAACAATAAAGAAACGTCATACAGCTAGGTAGACACAAAGCAAACAACACTGCCCTTAACAACGCTGCTCTTTGTGTTAATTAAGATGACTCATCACATACAACAAACTCACACGTCAAATAACTTCTTGGGAAGTAGTATCTCTTGTACTTCCATTGCAACAAAATAGGATACAAGCTTACTGACTCATGGTACCATTTTTTAGAGGAACAAAACAACTGCAATAGGTAGACCAAGTCATACGGCGGAGAGTATGAATAGCTCATTAGATATTGACTCAATAGGGTGTTATAATAGGCAAAGCTTCAGTTTATTTGCGGGAAATAGCAGTACAATGGATGAGCCGCATACTAGAAGATACCGACAAACTTCTTGTCGATTGATTGTCCTTCCAAGTCTCATAAGTTTTTGCAGTAAAAACCCAACATTATATAGATCCAAACCTCCACGAGGGCGTATAAAAGCAATTCCTACACTAATATTGATAATATGTCTATCAATACTTGGTGTTGGATTCGGTTGGACTCCACCAGCATCGGTATCCACTGTACAAACACATCATATGCACAAATTATTTTCAAGCAACTCCCAATTGCCAACTTCTAGAATAAAGGCAATGCAACTATACTCCTCAAAGCAGCGCAGTAATACTGTAGACACCAACAAACAAACAGTAGAGCAGCTTCCAATAATACAAGATATAAACCAACAAATATCAAAACTAAACAACTGCCTACAACAAAATACCAACAACAATTCAATCTCATCACAACAAGAGCAACCAATAATAATACTCAAGAATATACTAATGTCCTATACTATATTCTGTACAACTAAACCATATCCCACTTCCCAAATAAAATTTAAAGTTAGTGCATTAATAGATACGGCTTTTAGATTGGTAACAAACGAAGCGTTTAGTGCTCCATACTCTTTGTCATGGATTAATATAGGTATGGAGGTGTTGGCATTACAATTACATTCGAATCAATACTCCTATAATAAGAACGATAGTATAATACAGTTTGTAAAGTTGCAAAGACCATATGATGAAATACCAAAGGGTACATACATAAAAGCATTACGAGCATTAACATCTGTAGATATTACTTCTATTAAGAGTAGTCGATCAATATTGTCCATATCCAAATCAACATCACCTACTAAAAACGAGGAAGGAATAGAGAGAAGAAGAATATGGATCAATCCAAGTAATGCAGCATTTAGAATATTACAACGATTAGTAACCAATAAGGGTGTGCGTACTTTTCGAAAGAAGAAGAAATTATCTTCCTCTTCTTCTGATGATTCACAACAGACTCAACATGTATGGGTTGAGCCAAAGATACAAATGTTAGACGAACGGGATTTTAACATGGTATTGCATTCCTATGCAACCTCCTCAACTCAAACTTATACTTCAAATAATAGCCATACAGCAACAACAACAACAACCAGTATAAAGAATGATCTACACTCCTCCCACAGAGTAATGGCATTACAAGAACGTACACCTCACGCTCCACCCCTCTCACCAACATCCTACTCTATACTAATTAAAGCATATGGATTATTGAATGATTATAAGAATGTACAAATGTCAATACAAAGTGCAAAATTTCATAATGTCGTTGTGGATATTATATTAGTTAATACTGTATTGGATGCATATGTTAATTGTGGACGGTTGGATAAGGCGTTAGATGTCTTTGATAGTATAACTACAAGTGTGGATAGAGGAGAGGATGAAAAGGGAGGATATTGGCCACTACTTACACCAAATTCAAGAACATACAACACAATATTAAAAGGCATGGCTAACGAATGTGATATACGCTCAGCAATGAAATTATCTAAAACAATACAAGGTAATAAATTATGGGATGATATAACTACCAATACATTAGTCAAGGCTGCTGTTTCTGCTGAGGAATTTGACTTGGCTGAGAGTATATTGACTAATCATACCTCATTAAACAAGGTTAGAGCAGGAAGAGTCGACCATCCAAATGTAGAAGCATATACTGAATTACTTGATGGATATGCAAAGTCAAATCAATTAGAGAATGCCTTACAAGTAATGTCAACAATGGAAAAACGAAATGTCAAGCCAAATGTATATACCTATACATGTATGGTGGGGGCATTGGCAAGGAATAATAAAGTTAGACAGGGTAGAAAAATGTTAGTTTATGCTGCCGAGACATTACCATCAAGCAACTCTGATAGAGGTGAAGATTTGGCACCAGCATATAATGCCTTCATCTCCGGCTTACTATCCGATAAGAACACCGAAAGTAATGGTGCAATGCAATCATCACATGCATCGAACATTGTTGAAGTTCTAGCTGTGTTACAAGAAATGCAAGAGCTTAATATACAACCCAATGTCGTGACAGTTGCATTAGTCGTTGATGGGTTAGGTAAATGCACACCACCGCGGTGTAAGGAGGCACGAGAATTAGTCCAACATTTAGAGTTTACTACCACTAAAGCAAGAAGAAGGCAGAGTACTAATAATGGATACTCGAAGGGTAGTAGTGAAATAGACAAGGCAAAAGGTATATCATTATCAAATAGTAAGATTGCCACAGCATTAATATCGGCATATGGCAGAGAATTTGATATTGATGCAGCCATGGACGCATTTGAACGTATATTGACACCGGATGTTGTTGCCTTTAATGCATTATTGGATGCCTGTTGTCGATGTGATGAGATACAGTTGGCGTTTGTGTTGTTCAAGAAGCATGCCTCCCTTGATCCAGAGGATGAAATCCCGCAAAGAGCACCAAGGTCAGGAGATGATGAACAACACATACCAATCATCAAGCCAGATGTTGTGACATTCACAACATTAATATCAGCACTACTGCAACTCAAGAGTAGAGCGGCAACGAAGCGTGCAGTTTCATTGTACAACAAGATGAAACAGAAGTGGTGGATATCACCAGATACCATACTCATTGATACGATACTTACCAACATGATTAGTGGTGGCCCTATCGGGTTTGAAGATGAAGATATCAAGTTCACATTAGAGGTATTACGAGATGGTGCACATCTCGAATGGGATGTAGGACAGTATGAAAAGAGAAGGAAGGCTGTACGTGGTATCCTCGTCGGCTGTTCTTCTGAAGTATGGAAGCGTGATGAGTTTGCCTACGGTCTTGTCAGTGAACAACAACCCGAAGATGTACTATTCACGAAGAAAGGTTGGAATAGAATAGATAGCGGTTTTAGACTATGGGGAAGTTATGAAGATATCATGAATCAAAATGAGTTACTGGGAGATCAAGAATCATCAGTTGATTCATTTCTGGCATCCAAGGGATGGAATGATATAGATAGTGGGTTCCGATTAGTCTAAACCAGTTTGCTTATCTATCATTTTTTTCTAATAAAAGTTATGACTTTACTGCTTCTACTTCTGCTCTTCCCCTCTTCCGAGTCTCGTATAGAGCTGGCATGTGCCAGCTTTTCAATAGTTCAAAGAAGATCGAGAGAGGCCTAACAGCAACAAACTGGTCTATGCGGAGACGGGGGATATTGTACACGGCATTAGAATCAGAACATCTCTGCATGCAACTCAAAACATGAGGCACAAGACCAAGTGAATCATCTCCTAATTCGGAATCCAAGTGATGAACGCTTGTTCCCTCTCTATGTCTTGAGGATAGTATAGAGTATATCTTCGCTCCTCTGTTAGTTTCTTCCGAACTTGTATTGTGATTTGGTACTACACCATGCATCTCAATAGTGCATGTGTGATTAGAATCTACTGTAGAATTAAGACTCGTTGAGTCAAAAATTGCTAAAGTGAGGGCATCGTATCCAATTTGTGTGATCCCATCATTAGAGCATAGATGGAGTTGACGTAGGTTGGTATTTTGTCGTAATGCAATAGCAATCAAAGTGGCATCATTGTCATTGAGCCCATTGCCACTCAAATGTAGTGTTTGGAGACGTGAATTTGTTGCAATATAGTCTGGTAGATGAGTATTGCCCATGGTACATATACCGTTGCCGTCCAGATCAATACTATCAAAGGTTTTATCTCCATCAATGAGTGAGCACAATAAGTTATAACCATTTACGTTCTCTCCACAGCTGTTCTCAAATTGTATACTATTTATGGAAGGATGTTGTTTGATAGATTCAAAAAGATAGTTTGCATCATTCATATTGTCAATGGTATTGTTATCCCATATAAATTCTGTCATGCTTGATTGCGTGTTTACAATTCCAATGATGCCCTCTAATGCCTCTCTCATTTCAGGAAAATCATTATGTAGTAAGCGAAGACTTGTAAGCTTTGTTACTTGAAGTCCTTTCTTCAAAACCATTAAGGTAGAAGGTGCCAGTTGTATATATCCAATAAATAATGAGATATTCTCATCCCGAACAAGATGGCTGCAAAGCTTGAGAGCATCCATGAGTTTTTCCCAATGAGCCAAAAATGCAGTATCATGTATAAGACTTGTACCTTCATCGTCCCAACCCAGGTTCATATTGAAACAACCCTGAACGATTTTGGATATAACATTGTCTATATCATTGAAAAATTCATCTACTACCTCAACAATATAGCTATCTTCGTGCCCTTTGTCAATCCAATAACTCCTTTCTGGTTTTCTGGGTGGATTGGAGTGTTTCCAATGTTTTATTAATACCTCAACAGACTTCTCCAATGAAGTACACTTATCCTCAAGATGAGTACATTTTTTCTCCAATTTATCAACATGCGATATACGCTCTTTCATACCATCAATTTCAGATTGCATCTTTGTCATTTGCACCTGGTTTTGTTCTAATACAGCTTTCAAACTTTGCAACATATCTTGTGTATCATTATTTTCCTCGAGAGACATATCCGTTGGCGGCCCTTTGGGCTCGACATTTGGCACTTTGCGCTTCTTTAGTTCAGAACTCATTGTCGGTATATACTGTGCTTCCTTTGAGAGGTTTGTGGGGTGGTAATAGAAGCATAAATCCCTACAACCATGCTCACACTAAGGCTAGGATACGTCGGGAATAAAAACATAAACCTCTTTTTTTTTGCAAAGGCATGCTAGCATAATGCAGATAAGTAGACTCGGAAGGGAGTAGATTAGGATTCGACGGGCACGCATGATAGTCAATAATGACATTTACCTTGTGTGGTAGCTGAAAGTGCTATAGGGTATTGTTTTGACTGCGGTACCTCGATATACATAACTTACTCAAATTTTATTATTGGTCATCAAGTGAACTACATAAGGTCATAGTATTGTAATCAACTATCGGAGATATCCATTTCCCTACCATGATGAGAGCAGACGACTCCATCGATCACTTCGGTGGTGATAAATCGACTTCGAGATATCCTCAACATAATGATATGAGGAGCTCTCAGTCCATCAATCATCAATCTCAGTCCATCAATCAATCTACGATGAGACATCCCCCTCTTAATGATGATGATGATTGGACGGCGGCCGAATCAATCTCAACTTTGGGTATGCACAGTTCTACAAGAACATATCCTACTCCCCAACAAAAACAAATACCACCTCGTCGTCGTAATAATAGTAATAATTTAATATTGGGACTCTTCTCTCTGAATGGTCTTCGAATAGTTGCAATTCTTCTACTCATCTTTACATTGGCATTTAGAATTAAAATAGTTGACGTAGTAGAAGAGTTTAGAATATCAAAACAACCATTCGCAAAGAGAGAGAACTGCCAAATCGTTTATGCACTTGGAGTTGAGGGATCGATACATCACGGTTTTACCCCAATTTTGCAAGCATTGGCTGAGCAACAAGTTGATAACAAGGGAGAACCATACATAGTTGAATACGCCAATGGTCGATTACGAAAAGCACTGTTTGGATTGCATGGCGAGACTAGATCTCTAGATGATGAAACAATGATACGGCATCTCTTTAGAAAGATATGTCCCAACGATGATAGAAAGAGAGTATATATTGAAGATATATCCTTCCCCGCTGGACATGTAGACGAAACAAGAAGTTACAGAGTAAAACGTCAACCATCCTGGGCCAAGATGAGAGATATAAGAGATATAGCCCAAGATAGACAAGCAATAAATCATCCTACAAACCTGTACAAGTTTGTACAATCATATTCGGAATATTCGGAGATAAAGTTTGTACTGATACATCGTTCATTCGTTGAAACAATTGCATCGCATACAGAGTTTGACGGCAATGTTCAATATCATGCAAATGTTATTAAAGGGTTTATATTACTCATTAGTAGATTCTTGAAACGAACGCCACTTGATCCTATTGAAGGAAAGCCTTTATGGACAATAGTCTGTATGGAGAGACTAATGAAAAAGTATTATAATGGCGACGATGAACGCAGAAATATCTCTCGACAGCGTATATTGAATTATCTCAACTTGTTCTTGGGTTGGGGAGCACGAAGTACTTGTCAGGGATGCTGGGAATCATGGAAAGACAGTTCAAAGCAACATGAAGATATACTTGGAGAAGCTAGAGTGGATATCCTTCACGATCACATGAAAGATTTAAAACAAAGAACTCACGGTCAATGGCCTCCCCGAATAGAGAATGGGGTTGAAGAGCAAGTATGTAATCTATAATACTGTAAACAATCAGTTTTAGTAATAGAGATACTAGATGTATCTTAGCTTACATAATTTACCAAACAATCTCATTAATTTCATCCTTTGTCACCTCCTTGACACTTGCATGCTTCCAACCGGAGAATGAATCTTCCTTATCTTTTATCAATGAAGACGTTCCGTGATTCATTTCAACTAACCCTACACCTTTACCACTTTCCGCCCATCGTTTATAATCCCCATCCTCTTTAGAGAATAGACATATTTGACTTGTCTTTTCTCTCTCCATGCAAGACTTTAAAGTCTCGTTCTCGTCTAATCCCTTTTGTAACAATTCATTCATGACACATAAGGCCAGTGGACTGCGCTGTTCCATCTTGTCAACAAGAGATTGTGCTTGTTCAGCTACCTCGACATCCTCTTCACAGCCTGGCTTGCCCTCATATTCAGCCTTGCTTGCTGCAATCTCACGCAACCTTTCCATCTTACCCTCGACACTTGGCTCTGCAAAGGCATCCTCAAATGTTGCTCCCCAACTAACGAGCTCACTCACAAGCTCACCATACATTTGAATTCTTTCCTCTTGCATTGTCAAACTTGGATCCTTATCCTTTAAGAATAATCCTGACTCGTCATCCAAATCTTCCTTCAAGTAGGCACCATATTCATTGGCACCAGCGGCATCATATTCACTCAAATGTTGAATGACATTAGCCACGGCAACATTCCTAAAGGGCTCATTAACATCCTTGGCAGGCTCCTTATCACCATATAATCTCTTCTCATTCTCGAATAATGCTTGGTATTCATAGGAATTCAAATCTGATAATGCCCGTTCCAACAAGTTGAGTTTGAAAGGTCCACTGACATAATGTGTGGCAAGACCTGTAGCCACCATATCCTCAGCATTTGCCTCATATCCACATAATGCCAACATGTTTGCTATGGCTACAGAATGCTCAGCAGATGCTTGATTAAATTCCCATCCAATACGTGGTAGCAAGTAGGACAATCCGATAGGATCAAATGCCAATCCCCGCATTGGATTAACAATCTTAAAGGCCGTCGAATGTGTAGCCAAGACATATGAACCCATCAACAATGAGTATCCAGCATCAGTTACCAACCCATGTGGCATACTAACAACTGGTACCTTACTTGCACTGCTATTAAGTGTTTCATCATACGATCCTCTAACACTTTCTGCCAAGTCTCTCAATGGATTCATTAATTCATACTCTAACCGCTGTGTATCCTTATACATTTCACTATCATATATAGATTTAGCATCATACCCGGAACTTACATATGGCATACCCAATCCATCACCAAATCGTTCATGTAATATACTTTTAATAAAACTGGAACGATTACCATACGGACCGGAATTATCAACTAATTTTATGTTTTTACCGGGTGCATCATCTTCAAGGAATGATGGTAAGCATGTCGTATTCTCGGACATGTCACCATTATTCTCAGCATCTTCTAATGGATTACCAACGACTATTGAATTGATACCGGAATTACTTGCCATGGTACGAATACGGTATGATAAGCCATCAATTTCAGTTGGTGTTAGTGATGGATTGATGAGGAATACACGTCGAGATGTGCCCATACTCCGTACGATGGCACCTGGATCATTTGCAACTTCTTTACTATATTCATGTGGATTCGATGATGTACCATCTGACTCTTTAATAACGAATGCATCAGCACGGGGTGATTCAGGGATTGAGAATGCAGAGTCAGGTGCTCCTGTTATTAACTGTTCCATTTCATTTCTGAGCTTTGTTAAGCTTGTTGGTGACATTTTGGGCGACATACGCGATGCCATCTTTCTATACGCCTTGATTGTCGACATTGTTTCAAGTATTATTGTGTTGTATGGTAGATAAGGAAAATAAGTTGATAGTGATAGTGATAGTTGTAGAAATTGCAAAATTGCAAATGAATGTTAAGTAAACGTGCAGTTGCAGTGGATCAAGGCCACCGCTAACACAACACCGAAAGAGCTTTGAAAACGAATTAATTAACAATATATGAGGTAGTATATCCACGTTTGTATGAGTCTATTATTAACAATCTCCTTTATCTTCCTGCTATCTACCACTGCTTTACTGCTTTTTTATTTTTATATCATCAATGGTATCCTTTACACTCTCAAAAATTTAGAATCCAGAGCCACCGCCGCCCGGCGGCATCCGCGCCGGCAACTTTTATTTCGCATCTCTTCTTAACTCAGCTCTCTCAGAGGAAAAGGAAGAGGAAGAAGATAATAATAGTGGTTTTATACTTATGCTGCGTAGATTAAAGGAAGATGAGTTTAAAGAAAGCAAAATTAAATGACGTTGAACCCTCCTCAAAATCAGATTTGCAATCTCTTCTTACCCAGTTGAATGGAGGAAAGGCACTTGATTTGTCCGTCATCGCTGCCATTCAGGAAGCGAGGAATAATGCTTCAAAATATAATAATAGTTTTGATACTAATAATCCGTACGATGATAACCTAAACTCCATCATTAACAAGTTATTCACTGATCATGTTGGTATATCTCCAAAAGTTGTGGCTGATAACGCCATACGTCATGCTAAAGATCAGGCGGATCTAGAGGGTAATATATTCAACGAAGGACAGAGGAGTGGTATGAGGATGGGAGATGAAAGACATAAGGTCTATAACCATCCCCAGAATAAAGTGATTGGAGGACCGAAGCCCGATTGTTCAGTTTGGATTCATTTATTTCTTGGTAGTGAAAAAGCTGAGGAAGTGTTAGAAGGATCCGTTCCTTTAGATGAAAGCTATGATATTGAAAATGATACTCATAGTGATAAAATCCTTGAATCTGAAATTTGTAGGGCACTATCAGGAAAGGCTAGATATATGTCAACTATCGATTTACTTGAAAATATATTGCGATATGTTAGGGAAGAAGCAAACAAGAAAACTTCATCACTTCAAGATCTTTTGAGGTTTTCAGTACTGTACGGATTGGATGGTGTTATGAAAGATATACTTGAAGGAAGATATGATAAGAAGAAGAAGAAGAAGAGTGATATCAATATAAACACTCTTCTTCCATTGGATGATGAACCCTTACCCGACGAATCAAGCAAGGACCGTTGGGATCTCTGGGGAAAACGGAAGTTGTTCTACCCCGCTTGGGCAATGGCATCAATTCTTGGACACACTAATGTTGTAGTAGCCTCACTTACAAAGCTTGATGGAAAAATGGACGTGCCCACTGGTATGCAATTTAAACAAGACGAAGAGATGAAGACATACGACAATCACAAACTTCCTTCAGATGTGTTCACATGGGTTTGTATTCAAAAGAACATGCCTGATATGATTAAGTGTCTTGTAAATGATTGTGGCTTCCAGTTCAGATGGATAGATCATAGGGATCATATTCCAATGATAATCCAAAGACTGTTTGATGAATCAGAGTATGAATCACACCCAAAATGGATGGGAGACTACGATGAAGAAGATCTATTCTATGCCGGGGGATCTCGTGGTAGATGTCGACTCAGAGCATCGGCGGCATACAAAGTGCAAATGGCTATGTTAGACGTTTTAATATCATTAGGACTACCCTATTCAATACTGTTTCCTACTGATCCTGGAATTGAAAGAGAAGAGGAACTCAGGAAAGAGAAGAAGTTAGAAACAAGGGCAGAGTGCAAAGCTTATATGAGAAATATGGATAAAGATCAGAGGAAGGCAAGGGAGGTCATGTATCAAGCTTGCAGTGCATACAATTCTATTCAAGAATCAGAGCCTGAAACTCTCACCATTGGAGACTTTTATCAGAAGCTGAAGTCACGTTGGGAAGGACAAGAGTCTGTACAGACCGAACGTTTGCCTGATTTTGAGGAGCTTGATTCGAGGTGGAGAGAAGAAAGGATGCCTGAAGAAGAGAGACATGATGACGACTCTGAGTCCTATTATGATAGTGATGATGGAAGTTCGTACGGTTCTGGTCCATTTGGGTGAATAAGTAGAGTGAAGCAATTGTAAAGGATAAGTGTAATGTTGCATTAGTAGCTTCTAGTACTAGTAGAGCGGGGTCATGCTCCGTTTACCTTTTGATCCATCTACTCTAGTAATGAACAAAAGAGGAGACCCCTCACTGTCCACTGATAGCATGACCAATATATCAATATATTGGGAAAGTGATATGCTGAATAGTATCGTATAGGGATTCGAGTCAATATATGGTACCATTTTAATTTGTGTGAATCCGTGACTTTCGCAGTCGAATGCGGTGAATGAGGAAGATGGTGAAGAATTATCAGAGGCTATGTTTTGTACGATATTGCCTCGGTTGAGGTGAGTATTATTATCAGATCAACACCGTATATGTGAAGTGTTTAATGTGGAGTCGAAGTGGTATGGTTATGCAAGTAGTCTTAATCCTTCATATCTATGTTTCTTTTATCTTTTATGTTTTTCTTCACGATTTTTTTTCATCTACTTGAAGTTTATCATACGGCTTTATTATTATCTCCGACGACATGCCAATATAGTGCAACTATGCTATTATCCACAATATATCGGTTGTCATACTTATTGTGCTATGATGTTTTTATTTTGATGCATTGGATTGAAAGAACAATCTCATTTTTTTTGCTTTGCAACTTGAAGGCGAAGGGGGTTGCTATAAATGAAGTAGAAGTCCATAATATGGCCGCTGAAGATGACGGCTGAGTATAGTATGATAATATGATTAGTTGAGATGGCGGCTGAGATGACGGGAGATGACGGCTGGCTAGATTTGTGTTGGTGTTGGCATAATTTTAATTTCAATGTTCTTTACTAATTTCTATATTCCTCTTTGCTTTACAATACAATACAAACAGGATAGCAATTAAATGCAGCAAGGTTAGATTAAAGGATCTTAAGAACAATGGAAGTTAATACTGTATCAACAGTACCAACAAGTACAAACGGGGAAGGTGACGGTGAAGGTTTTATTGGCAATGTTAATGCCGAAGACCCAAACACTTCTACTCCTCCATCTAACAAGGAAGTAGCAACTTCTTCTCCTCCAACATCCAATAATATCAATAGCACTGATCCCTTTTCTAAATTCTTAGATGAGATGGGGGATACTTCAGACATAGACGAAGACGATAATGACGATGAAGATAACAAGAGTATAAAGGAGGAAACATCGCCACCTGCCAATACAGAAGTACAGCCACCACCGCCACCACCAGAGATTGGTAATAATAACATGTCAGCCTTCTCATCACCATTACTATTACAATCCGAAAACAATATAATAGATCCAAGTCATATATTAAATCAACAACTATTAATGACAGTACCACTACGTCCTACGTTATCATCTTCATCGGCAGGATTGAATGATTCATCACATACGCCATTATTAAATGGGGAGAATATAATGTTAACGTTTTCGAATGAAACTACACCCACTGGTTTAGGAGGCGGTGGCAATAGATCTCCTCAGAGGTCGGATCAAGGAGGGTCATCAACTCCTTTGGGTATATCTCCATCTGGATTGCATATTGTTACTGAAATGGCAGCGTTAGAACAAAGCCATCATACATTAAATGAAGGTGAAAGTTATAATAATGATACTACCACTGGCAACAACAATAACAACGATGAAGATGCTGAAATGAATATAAGTCCATTGGAAATAAGTCCAAGTTCATCTGCACCACTAAACAATAATAATGCACACTCTCCACCACCAGAATCAATACACAGTGGTAAAATCACGACACTAAGTCCACCACCATTATCAAAAGCAAATAGTTGCGATAATGATGGATATGCTGATCATGATCGTTCACACAATATTTCTGGAACACAAAGTTTATTCTCAAGAGATGGTGGAAGTATTAGTCGGGGTAGACTTGGTTCTTCTGATCTACAACTACAACAGCAGCAGCAGCAGCAACAACAACCTCAAACTGTGGCATCTGCAGGGGGGAATACGGCGCAATCAAAGAAGAAACGACCACCATTACCGCCTCGATGGGCAATTGGCGGCGGCGGTGGTGGTGGATTGAATACGGGTGTGGCATCCTCACATCATGCAGGTATGCAACCAGTCTCATCGGGACATGTACAATCAGGTGGAGATATGGTGGATGTTGTACCCTCTCATTTACCTCCACCCAAGGCAATTGCAACAAGTCATCGACGTGTATTCAGTACAGGTGATGCATCGTTCTTATCGAATCTAACAGACCCTAATATGGATTCTGACGGTGTTGGTGATGATAACTCACCACCATTGGCTGTTGCGGTTCCTAATGTTCTTCCTCCGACTGCTAATAATAATTCAGCCAATAGTAATAAATCACTACCCAAGAATCCAGCAGCAGCACGGAAACGGGGTGTTAGTTGGGACTTTATTGCACCATCTCATAGTGAGAGTGATTCAGGTATTAATAGATATAAGGACGAAGAAGAGGCTGCTTTTAATACGCTGGGTATTTTACAGCCAGTATTGCCTGATGATGAAGAAGATGTTAATATAGGTGGTGATAATGATTTGATGATTGGAGGAGATTTAATGCAACCAATATTGTTGGATGATGATGTAGCTGACGAAGAAGATATAGAAGCGCCAGTACTTGGAAGCTCGGAACCTGATTTCCTACCCCCTCCACCGCCTCCTCCTCCTGAGAAGGTAGTGCAGAAGCGACATAATCCAAGTAAATCGGGTGTGTCCCTTTTGTCAACATTGAAGCTCAATTCATCGTTTACATCAAGGTCTGGAGTATCGGTAACGAAGCCAAAGAAGGATCATACGGAGTTTGAAGATGAAGCCGAACAAGCCATTCTTAATGCTTTGGCGGCTCATAGTATGTCAGCTAAATCCGACGATCAAATAGATACTGCTGACCAGATTACTGACTTGGAGGATGACCCAGATATTGCTAATTTAGAGAGCAAACTAGAAGATGACGACGACAAGGAAGAGGGAGATGAAAGCATCCCTTCACAAATTTTACCTAAACAGCATCACAAGACTATTTCAGCTTTGACAACAGCAAACTTTGAACACGACAGTAGTCCAAAGCAACACGATCGAAAGAGCGGGGATTGTATCTTTGAGGATAGTGCATGGACGAGTAATTATGACGCTCAGGGAAGAATTGATGGTACATTGCCCGAAGAGCAGAATACCAATCAGCTGCCTTCTGTTGTAGCTGCTGCCGCCGCTACATCATCATCACCATCACTCATTAGCAGATTGACCTCGGGTGGTAAGAAGACGAATGATTTAAGTCAAGGCACACTCACTTCGAAACAAATGAAGAAGGGCGAGACATCTCCAAGACAAGACACACCCCAGAAACAATCTAAATTGAGTGATACTATTGTCAAAGATCCGACGACGATTACTGGACTTAGACATCGACGTAGTAATACCATCGCGGCCAAGACAATGGTAGAAGAGTTAGCTGAAATTGCTGCCCTGCATAGTGGTGACGACTTCCATGAGTCATTACATAAACGAACTGACACTGCCATGAAACTGCAAACAAAGGATAAGGGTGGCATTAATAATCTCCTTGCTGGTGTTAATATTCTTGCCCAACACGAAGAAGATGCTTCTGAGGCGGATGGTAAAGCTCCCGTTCACGACACTGGGGGTACAACCAACCTCGAAGACATTATTGAAGAGGACGAGCCCCAGGATGAAGAGATGGGCAATGCAAACAACTCATCCAAGAAAGATACTCCCTCACAAAAACGACCTTCAACCTTGGATAAGCGGTCAGAAACAATGTATCGTATGAAGATTTGGTACCATGATCTCATCGAGCCAAAACTGCCTCAGTTTTGGAAGGCTGCGAAGCATCATATTTGCTTCATAATGATGCCTTTGTTGATTGTTGCATTTATTCTATTTTATGCCTGCGGCAACCCTATGACAGGCTCAACAGCTGATAAGGCTGCAGAAGGTACAGAGGATGCGTTTGCAGAGGATGATTGGAATACAGCAGTACATGCCTCTTTTAGTTGGTGGGCACTCTTTTTCTGTCGACAGACATTCATCTTGGCGTGTGTGAAAACTGGGGAAGTAATCTCAATTGATATTTTGGCTTTGAGAACGCCTCTCTTCTTGAAAGTTATTGGATCATTCGCTACACTCATGCTGGTGCAGGCAAGAGGGTGGCCATATGTGCTCACATTCTGGTCTATATCCGACTTTTGTGTGTTGTATGGCAATAACCCTTTCTCTCACCATTGGCTGTTTTGGCAAGACAAGTTGGATATATTCAATGCAAACAACCCCCCTGGCCAATTTCTAGAGTCTGAGTTTTACCTTCGACTTCTATTGGCTGCCCTATTAATAGGCCTTTTGACTAGCCTCAAGCGGTTGTGGCTGGCTACATCACTTGGAAAACGATCCTACTATCATTACGGCCCAGAGCTTGAAGTAATATTGGCCAAAATGTTGATGATCTCTCAGGTGTCTCATTTAGCCCGTCAACTAGAGGAGAAGATTCTCACGTCACGAGTAGGTATCAGCGATGGTTATACCAATGCAATGAGACATAGTAATATTGGTATCCCTGGACTAGGAACAAGTGATTCTGAAGATACAATGGACCAGAAGGGGAATACCTTTAGCTTTGACGAACTAGACAATGGGTGAGAAAATATGTACCGTTTGTGTGATACTACCATGCTTTGATGATAATTCATCAAGTTCTTTATTCCTGCCTCTAATTATTGTAGGTTTGGTAAATCATTAAGAGATATAGGAATTGGATCCCACACCAAGAAGAAGAGCTTATCACAACGAATGTTGCAGTCAAACAATTCTAAACTCTTCAGTTCGTCCGCAAAGATGGAAATCATGCAACTCTTAGAAGAGTGGGAGGAACCAGACATCAAGACAAACTCTGCTTCAAAGTTGAAGATTAAGGATGTATTGCAGTTCCGCCAGGCTGTTGCAATGATGGATGATACATATCCCTTTACTCCGGGTGAGTTCTGAGTATTGACATTTGTATGTGCACGAGATACGAGTTGCTCGGCTTATGATGAACACAGAATAATATATCGTCAGAAGTGACCATGTTGATGAACATACTGTTGCCTTCCTACTGAGGCCAGCAATCTCTTACTCTCTCATATGCTTTATTATTGTTTTACTGTTATGATGGAATCTATACTAACCATTGCCTCTTTCTGTACTGCAGCTTTTGGCCAGGCAAGAACAAGAGGTCAGTGCGTTGAGAGCTCAGAGTGGTTATATGAGACGTTAAAACGGGCGGCACCCAACAGCGCTGGTCTGTTGGCCTTTGAAACGTTAAGTGAAATCTGCTACGATTCTAATGGGGAGCTAATTCGTGACAAAGTCAAGGCTATGATCAAAGTATTCCGACCTGACCGAAAAGGCTACCTGAACAAACTAGAGTTTGTGTCATCTATAGACAACGTTTATCGTGATCTTCGAGTATTCCGTGCAAGTTTGACAAATTCTTCCTCGATTGATGATGCATATGAGACAATAATCAATACAGTGTATTATATTCTCATCATCTTCCTCGGGCTCATTATACTTGGTGAGTACTGTCATGTTGTGTCTTCCAACTGCGCATTGTTCTTCTTTTCCTTTCTCACTAATCATAATAATTGCAATGTCTATGCAACAGGTTTCAAGCTTTGGCAGCCCCTACTTTCTTTCTCGGCTTTCTTCATCTCCTTCTCCTTCATGTTTGGTAGTGCATCATCCAAATACTTCGAGGGTCTTTTGTTGATCTTCGTCAGACGACCATATGATATCGGCGACAAGATTAGTATCTCCGACCCCGAGAAGGATACTAGTGCTGAAGGATCAAGCACTTGGTTTGTAGAGGATGTATCAGTCTTCACGACAACTGTTCGATTCGCAACAACAAATGAAGTGGCTACTTATTCAAATGGCAGTCTAGCCAGACTTCGAATTATCAACGCAAAGAGAAGCCCAAATGCTGTTCTGTATGTCTATATGAAGTTTGCCGCAGATGTTCCCTATCAGATGATCAAAGTCTATCAAACTGCGATTGAGAACTTTGTCAAATCAAGGCCTAGAGAATGGGCGCAACTTAATGGATTTAGAGGTAAGATCTTCAGCCTGCTCAACATCGTATGCACTTATTAAATCTGGATACTAATGATATGTCTTGTCGATTCACAGCGACGAGGGTTGAGATGGAGCTCAATTATATAGAGTATGTAATTGTGGCCACCCATCGTGAAATGTGGCAAAACATTGGCCCAATCTTGCAAAGCAAGGCCGATCTTGCTGCTTTCAGCCTTGAGGTGTCAAAGAAGCTTGGCCTCAGATATCACAATCCACCAAAACCGATTGTTTTATCAATAAACGAAGAGAAGGATCAGCCCGATCATACAGCAGGTGTATCAGAACTTCAACAGGTTGCAATGATGTTTGGAAAAGGGAGCACTAAATCAAAAGCCAGTAGATAGATAGAATAATAATATTGTACTTTAGTTGACTGTTAGATGTATGAATCTCATTTCTGTTGTATAGTAAACGATGATGCTGTTACCATTCTTTGATATTCTTCAATTGAAAATACCAAGCTTGGCTTACTACTTGCTCGTAGTTTTAGTAGAGGTTGGTCAAGATTGTTTACCGGTTCATAATGCAATGCTCGATAGCAAGAGGAGCACAATGGTACACCTTGAATACGAACCTTGTTGGATTTAGGATCTAAACTCGGCGGTGCACTATCAGTAAGTGGATCATTCACTGTCACCACTGTTGCCAAAAAGTAATTACATGCAAGACACGTGTGTCTCTGTGGTGATGCCCAAGTATCATGTATGATGATAGGTTTTTTAGATGAATCGTTGCTCTTGTGAGTATGAATGCCTGTGACATACACTGCCGACTCATTGGCCAAGCACATTACATTGTTTGATCCAAAATGTAATGGGGTTGGTGGTGGTACAAGCATATGATAGTACCGTACACCTAACCGTAGTGGGAGATCTTCTAACTTCATTTCAGACATTGGTATCATATTAATCTTGTTGGATATTCCTAAATGCTGTTGACGTAGAATATGTGTTGATAGTTCTTCCTCCTCCATAGCACCTAGTTTCTTGTCACTAAGCCAGTTCTTTATAGCTATTCCTATCTTGTCCCCAACATCTCCACAGGTATAAAAGTTATTCTCAATAAAGAACACGCCAGGATGGATATTATTATTTTCATCTCCATCTTTCAAACTACTTGCATTTAATGAACATTCAACTAACAACCGGTGTAGATCTAGTAATGTATGATGTGATCCATGCAATTCTACCTCCATCCGATTACCATCTGGTCCTGATGCTCGTTTAAGATTCTGTGATTGTCGTAAGATTTCAAACCTAATTGTTGTTTGTAGAGTAGCTCCGTTGAGTTGTGATTGATCGTCTCCATTGGTCGAGTTTAAAGTTGTAGTGCCAACTACTGGATTGGTATGACAATCTCGAACTCGTAAACGACCTAACGAATGTGCATCTAATCTCGTATTCTTTTTTATCCAACCAACTAAATTCTGTTTCACATTAAGTGTATGCTTACATCCATGAGATATCTCTTCATTATCTACACTTGGTTTTATTGTATTATCTGCAACGTCTGGATTATCGCTACTCTTCTTCTTTGTGTTACTACCAAGCGCATATATCTTCTCCAACTCGGTAGATGTTTTCATAGAATTGAATACATTCCATAACTCACTTTCATAATCTAATGTTTGTGTAGGGTCGACTAACGAGATGACCTTTGGACGATGATGATACTGATTAACAACAATATCGTCGGCAGAACCGCTAATGATATTATCTTCTGCAGTTGTATCATTATTAGATGGTTTCTTCTTCTTACACATATAATCAAAGTTATAAGGCAATAAACGATGTTTTCGTTTATCACCCGAAGTGGCTGCATCTAATAACAACTCTTCATTTTTCAATGTAATCTTACTATCAATAGTATCAGTAGTACCATCATCTTCAGTTTTACAAATGGTAGGTCCATCTTCTTCAACTATGACTCGTGCTGCTAAATCTTTCCATCTTTGTATACCAATGTCAACTTCTTTGTTCACTAATTCATGTGATGGTGGTATTATTAATTCTTCACAATTGAACACATCTTGTGCACTACTATTTGTATTTGTATTGTTGCTGATAGTGTTAGCTGTAGATGATGATGTGCTTTTAAGAGTTGCATTGTGTCGATCTCTTAGTTGAAATAGAGATTCCCATTGTTTTGCACAATGTTTTGCTGTCTTTACCTTTGTTATATCATCATTCATGGTTGTACATTGTATAGATGTATTGTCATCTATCATTTGATGATCAGTTGTACTTGTTGTTGTATTTTTCTTAGATGTGCGTGCTCTCTTCTTCTTTTGACCTACACCTACACTGCTACTGGATGCAACTGCAATACCTCCAGTCTTCTTCATCTTACTGTGAGATACGCTTTTGCTTTTGCATGGTGCATCATTATCGATTGCAACAACATTGCTATCACTATCGTCTACTCTGTCATTTTTATCATCTGCAAGCTTACTCCTACCACTATCACCGCTATGAGCAGGTGATGTACTGTCAGCATTCTTCCTCTTGGTAGGCATACTTTTGATGCTATATAAGCATCACTAACGCAACGAGAGGGCACTGAAATAGAGAGGACGGGGTGAAGATGAGAGAGCGGCAGTGGCGATTAAACCTATTTCGAGTAGAGTTATGTAGACAATCAGGATAATACAATACATACCTCTCAATATTGTGGCGGAAGCACGCTTGTATATCATAGTATAACTCTTTTACATAACAACGATTATCAGGTTGCTAATCAAAGGCACAATATTCAATTGATGGTGGTCTTTGAACACGTCTATAAAATTTCAATTGTCAACAATTTTTCTGAGGAATTTGTTCCGCAGTGAAATCACTAACAAATTATAATATGTCAACAAACGATAATCATCCTATTCAACCTCTGACGGCCGATCCCTTAGCGGTGGCGGCCGCCCAACCTGCCATGCCACAAGGCGAGGATGTCACTCTTGATGATGCAGCTCAAATTATGGCTACTCTAAAACCCACGGGCCCCTTTGAGGGTGGAGGCGTTGAACTTTCTTTGCCTCAAGAAGATAATATGGCAACAACAAAACCAACTGTGGCATCAACCTCCAATGATACCAAGAAGAAGAGGAAGAAATATAACACCAGCGGCAGCAACAGTAGTAGTAGCAGTGGAAATATTGATAAGTATCTCAAACGTATGGATGATTCACAATTTCTCAAATGTGTAACACAAGACTTCAAGCGTAGGGGATATATTGTGGCAATTCAACTTACATCAAATCATAATTGGATGATGCAATTGCCGCCCGTTCCCGTGCCAACTGTTCCTCAATTACCACCACCTGTAGCAGGTGGAGAATCTGATATGATGTTACCCCCGCCTGCAAAAGTTGCCAAGACATCTGCAACTAATTCTAATAAATCCAAGAATAAACAACCTCCATCACAACCATTAATCCTACCCAACTTTCCATTCTACCCCTCAACTACATCAATTACACAAAAGAATATTGATGCATGGAATATAATGTTTAATAATCTTCAAGTATACTATACACAAAATAATGGTACATTACCCACTACGAACTCATCCAAACAACAACAAGAGGATCCAAACTATGCAGCATTATTGAAATGGACCAAGGCACAATTAGCATTATGGAAACGTATGCGAAAAGACAATAAGCATAATTTATCATTAGATCGTATATCCAAATTACATTCATTAAACTTTGAAGCACAGGTGGATGTACAACGGTATGCTGCCTCTGTTGCTCAACAACAACAGCAAGATACTACAGTAGGTACCTCATTCACTCACTTTGGTGCAAGTTATAATAACGATCCAATGGCTGGATTACCAACAGGTGTGGATATTAATATGAATGGTGGCAATAGTAATAATATTGCCGCTGCTGGTAATAATATGAATCATCAGCAGAATCCCGTTGATTCATTAATGACGAATTCATCATCAGGGAAGAATGCACAAAAGTGGCAGGATAAGTTTGATGAGTTGGTTAGATATAAGAATGAGTTTGGAAAGTGAGTGTATGTGTTTCTCTTTTTTTGTGTATCATATCGTGTTGTATTGCGCATAATCATACAACTTCTTTGTAGGACCAAGTACTCATATCATCTTCATTATCCCCTCCTTCCTTCCCACAGCACCGCACCATCACGAAACTATAACGACTCATTATCGAAATGGTGCGCTACACAACGTTTACGGTGTAAAGAAATTCTCAACGGAGAAGCCACATCCAATAATACACCCATGACGAAACAACAATTCTTAGCTCTTCAATCGATCGGTTTTGATATGTCACAGAAACGTAAGACATATGACAGGACTGTACTAGACAAAAACTGGGATAAAAAGTTTAATGAACTTGTAGAGTTCAAACAGAAGCATGGTAATTGTGACGTCGCTGTTCGTAAAGGGTTTGAGGAATATAAGCAATTGGCTAATTGGGCAGGATTGCAAAGGCGTAAATTCAAGGCTAAGCAAACGGGTAGTAAGGCAGGACGAACATCTGAAATCTCAGATGAGCAGATTAATAAGTTGGCATCTATTGGCTTTTCATTCTCTCTTCAAGATGACTTTGAAACTCGATATAAACACTTGATGGAATATAAGAAAGAGTTTGGCCATACCAAGGTCCCTGTTTTCTATACTGGTTATAACAACCTTGGTCGTTGGGCGAAGCGTATGAGAGATGGTATCAGAAACAATGAGCCGTGGATGGACGAATCCAGGAGGGCTCGACTTCTTGGTGTTGAGTTTGATTTGGCTCCAAGGCATATATTTACACATAAGCAAAAGAATGGGTCCGAGGAAGATACTGGTTTGGAGGAAGCCATGTTGATGGATGAGCATGCCGCTTTGATGTTAGGAGGAGAACAAGTAGGCGAACCTGTTTTGCAAGCGGCGAATGTGATGGTAGGAATGGAACACATGAATCATGCCGCATTACCAGTAGCGCAGCAGATCTTTTATCCTCAACATCCTGTCCAACCAGGCTATCCCAATCCAGTCCAGCACAACCAACTTGATCATGGTTTATAAAAGTGTAGTGTGTGATGAGTTTGGGAGATGTTTATACAATAGAATCATGAGAGAAGAGATAGGTTCACATAGTTTTGTAACAAGGAAGTAGTAGATGTTAAATGTTATCGAATGCCTTGCTTCGTGCATCTAGTATGAGTATATCTTTTATTTTACATTTTATTTTACTCCATTCTACTTGACAAGACTCTCCTCTGTTCTATCTTCATTTGATATTGATAGCAGGTTATCAGCAATGTGATCGAGTCTGCCTCCTCTGAAGCCGGGTAGTGCTGCGAGTAATGCCTCTGTTTCTATATACTCTAGTGTGTTGCTATCATCTCGAAGGAATTGATCTGTTTCAGAGAATTGTTTATTTCTTCGCTGTTGTCGTCGAGCTAACAATCCATCAGGGTGTAATTTGATCTCATCCTTAGCTCGATTCCTTGCCTCTCGTTTCCCTCTGACCCAAGCAGCAAAGCTCCTTCGTTTTATTTCTTCTACATCCTCACCTATATACGAAGACTTGACTTTAACAGGCGTGTCCAACACAGCTATATCATCTTCTCCATCCGGAAATAGAATGGATGCTACCTTATCTCCAGGTATGGTTCGACTGTCGAAGGGCAAGTTTGCTATTGGAGCTAGTACATCAAAGGCCGCGGCGTATCCATTCCGGACAGCCTTCATTACCTCATCTTTATCTTGTGAGAGAGTTGGAAGCTCTGGCGTGTCAAAAGGAAGTGTGATTGGAAGAAGATGAGCCTGTTTCCAATCCTCAGTTCCTCGAAATGTATTTGCCTTGTCTGTGCCAGCATATAATTGTGTAGGTGGGACCTTGACACCTCTTGAGTCATTATCTGAGCTAGTGTTTTGACCCATTGCAATACCTTGAACAAGTCCCTCATTCAAGATCATGACATCTTCCAAGTATCTATATTGACTACCCCCAGTTGCAAATAGCTTGCTCACTTGGCCCATGCCGTGCTTGGTAAAGTATATCGGAGCCACTAATTTTTCATACATGTGTTGTTTTGATTCAACGATACAGCCATCTGGTCGACTTCGGAGAGCAAGCACATGAGTAGCATTAGCTTTCTCAACTGCACTACGATATGGTATTGGCTCATAGCAAAAGGCATCATAAGCCAAATGTGAATTGATTTCCTTCTTCTTTTGTTGATCTTTCTTTGATCGAAACATGGGGAAACGACTCCGTTGCTCTACCAAGTGTCTATTCTTGCTCCGTATTAGTTGCAGTGGAGGACCCGCGGCTGCAGGGACGAGCATTGACGCTTCCAAACATGTAAATATACCATCTTTTCCTCCACCTTCATCACTTACACGTCCTGTTGGATCATAATTCTTCTTGTCAATTGTCGGGCGTTGCAATTTCCGTATCTTACGTCTATTCGAGAAACCATACATTGCACTACTTCCTGGTGGCAAAGCTTCAGCCTCGATTGTATCTTTCATGAGCGGTTTCACTTCTTGTGCACCTCTACTGAGTGAACGTCTAGCAGCTGAAAAGAGCGAGTATGGAACAAACGAGAATAACGACCAAACTCGTCTGTACCAGCTAACACTTTCTTTTGAAGTTGGTTCTTCTTCGTCATCAGGTGCAGTGCCAAAGAAGTCTCCATCCATAGTGTTGAATGCGATTGTCTCCATCTCACCCTTACCTCCATTGCTTACAGCTGATGCGACCACATATAACGGTTGCTTCTTATCATTCGCTCGAAAGGCAGCTAGGTCAAAGGGTCTCAGTCCATGCGTCTCATCCATAACGCCATCAAGCACATATGTCAAATTCATACCAGGTCTCTTCTTCATGTATTGTCTCATTGAATTAGCAAAGTCAAATGCTCGTCCAAGGCGTTGTACTCCATAGGATAAAGGCTTTGACACTCCACGAGCTGTTTTGGAAAGGAGAAAGTTCATTGATTCAAAAACAACGCCATGATCATCGGAGTAAGATCTACGAAGATTGCTATCAGATGATCCTTCTCCCATGGCTCGTTCAACACTTGATATATCATCTTCACACCAAAAAGATGTAACATTATCATCCCCCGTATCTGAAAAGATATCATCCTCTATAACACAAAAACTATCATCAGCAGTAGTTGCATCGACGTCTTCTACTGCGTTAGATATCAATTTTGATTCTAACCAGTCCCAACCAAAGGAAACCATTCCTCTCCTCTTAGATGCAAATGTACTACCGGCCGCCGGCATAATATCTGTATATACATCAGTACATAGTTGACGAGAAACGAGGTATGCTCCCACAATTGCACCAGCACTACTACCGTGGATTGAATCAAATGCATCAAGTAGATCTAATGTTGATAATGCCGCTGCCATTCCAGCCGAGACAGCCCCTCTCATTCCTCCGCCTTCAATAACCAAGGCAAGATGAGATGTATCATCTTCTCCACGATCACCAGGTTTCGATTTTGATTCAACGCGATCACGCACAATTGATAGAACTGGATGCTGACTTAATAGCTCAATTGCTTGTTGATAATACATTGAATTAGGATCTGTTGCTTGTTTTGCATCATATGTCAAGAGAGATGATAATGGCCCGTTGATGACCGGATCATCTCGCATAAATATCGTCTCTGTTGAAGTAACTAAGGTTTGATTCTGTTGTAACCCAAATATAACATCTGATCCTAATCCCTTGGATGGGAACTTGAATCCGATATCTTTGAGTGGTACCTTGTTTGCCAGTACAGCTGATTGTAGTTCTTGTATATTCTTTACAATGATGGGGCAATTGAGCTCTTCTTTTGTTGGTCCTGTGCTAATCTTATCACCACTCCGTCTTTTGCTTCTTCTGAAGAATCTTCTCCTCTTGCTTTGCTTCTCATCATAATTGCTTGATGTTGGTTTGCTTTCCTGATCATCTGGCGTATCCTCCTCCATAACTATATGTTCATGTATATGTCCGTGTTCTATATCCTCATATTCTTCTACTGGAATCTCTTCCATAACTTTACTTATGATTTCATTACGTAACTTGAATGGTCTCATGAATAGAGGTTTGCCTGAAAGTAAGCCCAACGTGACAACTCTCTCACCAAAGGCCGATGCTAATTCGCCAACGGGTATAGACGATACACGCTGTTTCAACTCTGAAGTACTACCGACCATATCTTCTTCTTGTATCACTGTGGTATTAACAACTAAATTATCCTCGGTTGATGAAACAACAACTACTTCACTGCTATCCGAATCTAATTCTAGCTCATTTGATACCTCTGATAATATAGATTCAATCTGTTTTTGTTGAACACCAGCCTCTTGAACACCAGCCTCTTCTACTTGATTAACATCCACCGAATCATCATCATTATCTAATAATAACATTCCATCTACACGTTTCTTGAGGTTATCATCAATATCGCTACGTGTCCAGAATTGCAAAGCAGAACTTGTTGATGCAGAAGTTCTATCATGCAAATTTTTATTTGTTATCGGTTGTTTTGCTCGCTGTTGATTTTGACGGCGTATATTTATAGATTCGCCGAGTAGTAATATAACAAATGAGGATGGTATAGAGGTAGTAGATGAGCTATATGATGATATTGTCTTGCTATTTGAGTTGACATCGTTTTTGCATAATATTGTTGCATTTGCTTTGGTATGAAGGAACGATAGTACGAGAACCGCTGAAATTAGTCGGCGCCGCCCCGCACGTGAACATAGCATACATATCATCATTATTACTCGGTCTGCTTCGATATATGCCGCTGTATGCTTTAGAAGTTGATATAATATCGTTGACAGCAAATCATCTCAATGAAAAACGGCAAAAAGGATACCCGTTAGAGGTGGTATCCTTATCGAATCTTCAATTGCCCGTCGCCCGGCCGGCCCGCCCCCTGACATTACTCATTGTTGCTTTCAATAAGCAATCTGCTCCCAATAATCACAACGGCGCCTGCCGCTTGATAGCAGTGATAGTACTGACTATTGATAAGTGTTAGCAGCAGTAGTGCCGGCAAGGGAGAACGACTTTTTGCAACAAAAAGTAAGGCGTCTTCACTACAACTCTTGAAATTGATATCTTTTGCAACAAAAAAAAATATTGTAGGGCTGTCTTCACTCTTGTCACTCACTACACTATATCTAGCTATCTACAGCCAAACTAGCTTGGTTAAATATTTGCTATAAACAATGGACGGAGCAAAACCTGGACATACTGTCAAATTCCAAGGACTCAAAGGTGCTTCGCATCTAAATGGTCAAGAAGGTACTCTTGTAAAATATATAAAGAAGGAAGGTCGATGGAGTGTTCGATGTGAAGATGGTAATACTGTTAATGCCAAACAAGAAAATCTACTCCTACATCGCAATTATGCACCTTCTTGGAAAAGCGATGGACAACATATGTCATTTATGGGGCCAGGAGGTAGTGGAACGGGACGTGTAAACACAAGTGCTAGTAACGACCCAAGCCATTGGGCGAAAGGACTTTCTACTAAAGACCAATATGAGTGGTTTAGTAATTGTTATCAAATGCGATGTGATGACGACTATGCGTGGGGTGGTTGCAATTTACACGGTCCATACGACCCCGACGCAACATCCACTTCTATTGCAGATGACTTCCTAATCTTTTGTGCTCTCGCTCATCAAGTTAAAGCATTACCAAACGATTGGGATTGGAAGGCTTATCTAAAAGTGGCTTCTCAATTCATTGTATTTGCATTTGAAAAGTCGGATGCAAAAGAAAGATGGGGTAGTGAGAACTTCTTTGAGGGTGAAATGGGAGGACGTAGTCTTCGTTACACGGCTAGGAAGATATGTGGTAGTGATGTGAATGTACCTGGAGATAGTGGAGAGTATAAACAGGCCGAGAAAGATGTGAAAAACAAAAAGAAAAAAGCTGCATGGCAGGATAAGCTTGGAGGGCAATCGGCTTGGAATGGGCTTATTGATGACATGAGCAAAGGCAGTCGATTCAGTAGATAACTATGAGTTGACTCCAGATTAGGACTTGTTACTTTAATACAAGTCTAAACTTTCTATTGAGGCAACTCATCCAACTCTTCATCTCCATCATCATCATCATTCTCAACAATCTTTTCTTTTCCAGTAGCTCTATCAATATCTGGCCACCACAATGGCAAGTATGGTAAATATCTATACTCCTTTGTACTATTATCACCGATTAATATCTTGTTCGTTCTTAACCATTTGTTATCACCCTTGCCAAGTAAGCCCAATCGATCTAATCTCATTTGTGCTAATATGACCGTAGTACCCGGAGCAGGTGTAGAGATCACTTTGCCGATTGTCTTACCATCCTTCTTGTCTATAATACTCGAACCCGGGACTGCCAATTCGGATACTTCAGATTGTAATTGTTCTGCAGATGTTTGTAACTTTTTAAGTTCTTCCTTATACTTCTCTGCATCTTGTTCTGCTCTCCTTTGATCATCTGGATGGACTTTTGGTTCTGACATATTGACTGTTCCCATCATCATTGATACTATACTCCCGGCACCAGGCGCTGATAGCTTGGGAAGTGGTGGTGGAATGTACCCCTTTAATTCTGGCACATTCTTCTTCTTCTCCTCATTTTCTTTATTTGCATCATCTTCACTGCTATTGATATCATTAGCACTCTGCTCTTCTTGCTTAATCGCCTTCTCTTCATCTTCACCAACAGTCTTCATACCACCAAATATCTTTTCAACACCGTCCTTCTCTCCCAAATCTTGTATCATCGATGCCATAACCCATGGCCTAGGCACTTCCATCTCAGTATCAACAATCATAACAGGTACAATACGTTTCCTAACCACTCCAGTAAATTGTGATCTAGCAGTAAGTTCTTGTCCTAAGTAACAACCTTTAGTAAATGATATTGCATTTAAAAATTCTTGATTACATTCTAATGCCGTCTTGGATGTTATTTCGGAACCTTCTGCTATACCTGCCAATTTACGCAATACTGAATATGTCCCTGGTGTAGAAGGGAAGAAGTTATTCATTAATGTTTCAAAATGTTGTTGTCGTTTATTTCGAAGTGGTGAAGATGAAGATGTTGATGAGTCATCAACATTGACAACAGCTGCATCATCTGTATCAACAATCTCATCACCAACAGATAATATTCTCATACCCAATGATGGATGACGTGGGTCCATACTTGCCATATATCCCGGAGGTGCACCCTCGGCATTTAACGTGCCATACACTGCATGTACTGATAGTTCATTCGACTTATCTACCAATTTGATTTTAGACCGACGTAACTTGTGTTGTTTTAAATGTGCAAATAGTAAGTCGGCAGTGTTGTCGGGTACGTCTATTAGATATTCTGTAGTTTTCTTATTGCTATCTGTATTATCATTATTATTGATGGTACGTTTCCAAAGTAATGCATCAGTTAATATCCTACCCCGATGATCTAAGAAGCATGTTGATCTCATTTTTGATGTAAAATTAACTGGAACTTCCTCTTCTATTGGTTGTTCCTCACTACTACTCTCCATACTCGAGGTATCAACACCACTCAAGTTATGTACATTTTCCATATTCTCTTCACGAGGTGGAGTTGGTTCGGCTGTTAAATCAGATGTTACCAATCCTTGAAGATAGGTAGTTGCATGATCGGATGTACCTGTTACTGATAGGATACGTCGATTGAGAAATGTTTCATATCCTCTACCCCAGAGTGGACCATATTTAGATGCTGCCGCTGCTGCTGCCGCTGCTGCCTTTGATGCCATTTGTTTGTTATATTATATGTATGTATTGTAACAATCACCGACACCAGGCAGGCATGCAGTCTGCACACTCATACAATAGTGTTTTTGTCCGGGTATTTAGGATACCGACATAAAGATACATGCATTTTATTATATAAGCGACCTCGGTATCCTTTTTTTGTACCAGATTTCTATGTATAGGAAAATCCCGTAGCACTTTTGGGTTTTCGTCGAGGATACCACCATTCAACTACGTGATAGAATGAGCCCTCATTGCACAATATTGGCGAGGAATATCAGCCTAATATTGCAGAAGGCTTCTCTACTACATATTTGTAGTTCA
>Ga0214479_100097_pt1 | contig 52615 bp, 51 predicted proteins | sample M1_20Mar14CPVII9_5_FD_165054 | JGI IMG/M metagenome (GOLD analysis project Ga0214479, IMG submission 165054) | Marine eukaryotic communities from Monterey Bay, California, United States - M1_20Mar14CPVII9sort6BwellE14 | ecosystem: Environmental > Aquatic > Marine > Unclassified | place: USA... | reverse complement strand
TCTACGCTGCTCGAGCTCCTTCTCAAGTTGTTCCCTTGGTGTCAACTTTACTGTTGATGCTGCCTCCTTTTTACTGCTACTTGTAATACCAGTATTAGTAGTTTCTACTTCCTTAACGCCCCCCAAAGCCAACTTCTTCTTGACAGCTCCTCTACCAACACCAAGTTGTCGTCCAAAATTATCTTCCCCGACAACTGATGCAATTGGTGAGGAAATAGTCACTGGTGAAACTGGTTCCTGATTGTTATAATGGACAGTTGACATCATATCCACATCATTATTATTGGTAGCAATACTCTTGTTACTATCACCTACTACCCCATTAATATAGTCATTCACTCTGCTTTTTGAGTTGGAAGGTGAGTGAAATTCATCCTGCTTGTATCCTGTGTCATCATTCACCTTATTTTTCCCATCACTACCATTACCACTATTATTAACATTTCCCTCTTCCAACAACTTCCTTTCCTTCTCTTCTCTAATTGCAATTTCACCACTAACGATCTCCTTCTTAACATGTTGTATTAAGTAAAATAAATTCTTACGATCTTCCGCCTTGGTAACGCCCAATGGTTCATAATAGCTCAATGGCAACTCGGCGAATGATCGGGGTGTGGTTATACCTGCCATTTCAAAGTTTGGTATTGTGTAGGATAGATTCACTTCGGATAACCAATGTGGAACAAGGTCGGAGACTGGTATTTCTCTTGGTGTTGTTATGGGTGATTCTCTGTTCATTTTTTCTTTATTTGTAGTGTGTAAGTTGTTGATATTATTTATTTTAATTGCGATGTATAAACAACTGTATTGTAGTATGCCAAGTCTATCCGTTACCAATAATAACGGTGCACTTGGAATTTGAGGTCTGAGGTGAGGTAAAAAAACGTGTAGGAACTTCTTACTTTGGCGGCGTTAAGGAAGTAGAAACTACTAATACTGGTATTACAAGTAGCAGTAAAAAGGAGGCAGCATCAACAGTAAAGTTGACACCAAGGGAACAACTTGAGAAGGAGCTCGAGCAGCGTAGATTGAAGAGGCAGCAACAAAAGATGGCAGAAAAGGAACAAGATAACACTGCTAGTATTAATTACCAAGAAGAGAAGAAGGAAAAGAAGAGTAGGCGTCGTCAGTCTTTCTTGCCATCTGTGGGTGGCGGGGGTAGTGTGTCATCATCCCGTCGATCTAGTATTGCATCCTCATACCGTCCTCCAGCTGCGAACAAGAAAAATGTTGATGAATTCGACGAGCTTGGAAGTTTGTTAGATGATAGTGAGGAAAAGAAGTGCAGCAGTGATTTAGAAGATGACTACACTGCTAGTAAATCTACTGCTACACCCAGAACTGTAGCATCAGTAGATGTGCGTTCAATGAGACGGAGTAGTATCCATCATCGTCAAACAATCAAGAAGACTAATGCTACCAAGGTCGGAGGAGGATCTCGTGCTAAGAATCGTCGCTATTCGAGTATCCCACGTGCCACTGTTCCTCTATTAAATGATGGCGATGACGACGGGAGTATATCGAGTGATACCAGTGACTTATCAGCTTCTGTGGCAAGCTATCGTTCAGTGGGATCATCCGCTAGATCAAGTAGCCGGAGAAGCTCTTTAGCATCGACATCTACCATTGGCACTAACCTCTCCTCTGCCCGATCTGGATTGAGTGGACTGAGTGGCTTTAGTAAGAATGGTGTTGATGAGAATCAGGCTAATGGCAAAGTTGATAAATTGAGTAGAAGAAAGTCACTATCCAAGAGCCGTCCAGGGAGTGGTGCTACTGTCTCGTCGATTGCCTCAAACCGTATGGGAAAGAAGCGTCTTTCGACCATTCCCTCAAGCTCTATTGCACCTTTATCTCCGTTGGTTAAGCTATCATCGTCTCAGCTTGATCAATCAATGGCATCCCAATCAATCAAGTTAGGACTAGCTGGAGGTGGATCACGCAATCCATCTAGACGTCGGAGTAGCATGGGAAGTGGTAGGGCCATCTCCTCGAGACCTGGCACGGCCGACTCTGTTGGATCAAAGAAAGTCAAAGCTGTCAATAATAACGTTGGAAGCCCCAACAGTACTCGCAGCATCACCAAAAAGAAGCTAAACTTGTCGAGTAGTAAAACAAACACTTCTGGAGAGTCATCAGTGAAACAAAGGCAGCCTCGTGTCAAGTCTCCTGTGTCACGCAATAATAATAACCGGTCAAGGTCCAAATCTCCAACAAGGCCCATCTCACGAGCTCGGTCAAAGTCCCCACTCTCGACTCGAGGAGGGATGTCACCACGAAGGAGAAATATGTCACCACCACCACAACGAAATAGAGCTATTTCGCCAATGAGAACAAATCGCCCTCCGACTTCGCCTAAATCACTGGGTGTTGTGGGTGTGGGCAATAGACCACTCTCCCCGATACGTAGCCCAACGAGAGGAAGAGCAACGACCCCAAAATCTCCTCGACGGGTCAAATCACCAGTCAGTGGTAGTGGTGACGGTAATGGTGCTGTGTTTGTTCATGGAGTTGCCGAGGATAAGTCTTGGGCTACACAAATTGGAAGGTTACGTGAATCCTTTGATATTGAACATGCTGAACATATGACTACTCGTGAACCAGAAGAGGAAGACGATGAATACGAGATGAGAATTCGAGTATTAGTAAGGAAACGCCCCATGTCTAAGAAAGAAGCAGCTGATGGCAGTGAAGTGGATGTAATCCATCCTCTCGATTACAACGATTATGGCAGGATACTTGTCCATCAGCCAAAAACAAAGCTGGACTTGACGAAGGAAGTCGAAACTACAAGCTTTGCCTTTGACAATACATTTGATGAACACTCAAATAATGTTCAGATATATGAAAGAGCTGTGCAAGGATTGATACCAGGGTTGTTTCGAGGGAAATGGGCATCAGTGTTTGCCTATGGGCAGACTGGTTCAGGGAGTGAGTAGTTTAGCTATTGTCTTGTGAGATGTTTCTTAGTGTTCTCATGATGTTCTCTCATTTATTTCTACTTTACTTACAAACACAACTACAGAGACTTTCACCATGATGGGAGCAAATGCAACAGGTATGAGAGCTGGGAATCAAGCCGAGAACAACACGTCCGATACCAACCTTGGCTTGTACTGCCTTGCAGCCCAGGATGTATTCAAACTAGCAGAAGATCCTGCTAACGCTGACATCTCTATAGGGGTATCATTATTTGAAATATATGGTGGTAAATTACTTGATTTATTGAATGAACGAAACCCCGTCAAATGTTTAGAAGATAGGAAGGGTAAGGTATGCTTTCCTGGTCTTAGTGAGCATCCTGTGAATAATGCAAATGAGTTGATGGACATTATCGATGCCGGTGCTCTAAACAGAAGCACCGGTACAACATCTGCCAACGCTGATAGTAGTAGGTCACATGCAGTACTTCAACTTAGTCTTCGAAAGGATGTTGGTAGAACTAAGAACAAGGAGTTTAGTAGGTTGACATTTATCGATTTAGCAGGCTCAGAGCGAGGTGCAGATACGTCCAAAGCATGCCGCACAACTCGGATGGAAGGGGCTGAGATTAACACGTCGTTACTTGCATTGAAAGAAGTCATACGTGCTCTTGCTGTGGGAAGTTCTCTGAAACGGATTCCATTCAGGTACGTGATATGTGTATTGTGATTAAGTTGGTATAATTTTGTTTATGTTTCGTATCTAACAGTATGTCATATTTTTTGTTCAGAGGAAGTAAGTTGACGCAAGTCTTGAAAGAGAGTTTTGTTGGCAAGAACTCTCGCACTATCATGGTTTCATGTGTTGCTCCAAACATGAAGAATTGTGATCATACACTAAACACACTCAGATATGCTGATAGGGTGAAGGAACGTGATCCTCAGACTGGTCAACTATCAGCAAGTGTCGAAGCGAGCTCCAGAATCAAGAGGGACGATGGAGATTGTATTACTCGAGTTAAGTTGCCTCCAAGGCCTCTAACAGCACCGGCTACAAGCTTCCGGATTGACAACGAAGAAGATTATGAGTCTTCTGAGGATGATATTCCTCCGCCACCTTCAATCGAGGAGAATCCCCGTCACTCACTTGAAAATAATGATCTCAACACTTCGACTGCATACTCAGATGATTTCCACGTCGATCAAGTCGTAGACTCTGACGAGAATGATGACTCGTCAGAGAAGGCTCTCAACTCAAGTGATCATAAACAGCCCACTGCCAGTCCACTTCATCAACCAATACCACAACGGCCACAAACATTGAAGGATGACCCTGAAGCTCAATCATTGATTGCAACTCACAAGTCAATCATGTCAAAGCTTCTTCAAATGTTGCAGGTGAGTAGAATATGGTTCATTTTGCTAAACTAGATTTATTTCATTCTAACACATGCATCTCTCTTCCCTTCTCACATAGCACGAGATGACACTAGTTAATGATACAGATTCAAACAGAGACAATATAGACGAGTATTTGAAAGAGCTCGAGGAGCTGTCCGATGAGCAATTAAGCCTGCTTTCTACATTGAGAGACAGTCTCACGAGCTTTAATACATCCAGAACTAACGAGACTGCAGCCGCCCAAGCTGTCGACGATTCCTTTGATTATAGAGATTAAAATGAGGAAAATGTGAACATAAGTACTTATATACAATCTTGATTGGTATCTTATACAGCCTATGCATCGTCTTCGTCTTGTCCAAAGAATCGCTTTTGAGCATCAGTAATAGAGGACATATCTTCTTCAGCTTCTGTATCTACATCCGTGTCTACAACTATCTCATCACTCTCAGTCTCTGCATCATCTACACTCATTGTCAGATCAAATGTGATACCAGCGAGCTCCTCGCTTATGCTCCAAAGCTCACTTGCTTTTACTTCATCCTTGGCAAAACTAGGCATGTTTGTCTTCTCTTTCATTTCTTCATAAAACGCTCCCTTTGTAAGATCATCGGTGGCAGCCAAGTAGATCTGAGTATTTGCACCTTGCTCAGGAGACAGTGTAAACAAGGATGTAGCACTCAAGGCTAATGATTCTAGACTGGGTGTATCTTGTGACTTGATATCAGCAAGCCTCTCCTCGCCTACAATGTAGCGCCATAAATCTGTATTGACGACACCTGGGTGAAGCGATACAGTTGTTAGCCAATCAAGACCTGCATCGTTCGCTTTCTTTTGCAACTCATTTGTAAACAATACATTTGCCAGTTTAGTATTCCCATATGTACCCCATGCACTATACGACTTCTCTGAGTTGAGATTATCCATATCTAATCCTGTAGGTCCTGGAATATTGGAAGCAGACGATGATACATTGATCACTTTGGTACCATCTCTTGAAAAGTATGGAAATAGCTCCGCTGTCAGAGCAAAGTGTCCAAGATGATTGCTTTGGAATTGTCTTTCATTTCCATCGATGGTCAATTCTTTTTCAGGTATAGCCATGCAGCCAGCATTGTTCACCAAGATGGATATATCACCAAGTTCTAATGATTTGTATGCTGTTGCAAATTCTTCAACATTGTCTAATGAGTCGAGGTCTAGTACCAAACTATATATCTTCGACGTATCAACTCCTTTACCGATAAGGTAATCCTTTACAGACTGTACTGCAATATCTCCCTTCTCTTGGTGTATGGTGGGAGGAGGATAGCAGGGCATGAGTATGATGCAGCAACCACAAATGAATAACAATACACCAATACACTTCAACTAATTACCTTCAGTACGCGATGTCAATACAACTGTAGCCCCAGCAGCAGCTAGTCGCTTCGCTGTTTCTAATCCTAGTCCACTAGATCCTCCTGTAATGAGTACAGTCTCGTCAATCATACTTCCAGGCAATGGTTCATATACATTATTAGTTTGACTAATTGCAAAAGCAGCAGCACCAGTTACAGCAGCACCACCTACAACCGCACCACTGACGACAGCCGGTAACAATGCCTTCTTTAATATATTCTTCTTCCTCTTTTTCTTAATGATACTCTTCTTGATGATATTCTTCTTAACTGCACCACCGACAACTGTTTTTAGTAATTGCTTTTTAATACAGCTTTTTTTAATTGCTCTTTGGGGAGAGACAAAGAAGCCATCAATGCCCATCAGAGAGCCGAAGATCAGCACCGATATAATCTTCATATTGCCAGTGTATTTATATTCTAACTATATACCTACGAGGTTGTTGTAGTACATATGAGGCTGTGATCTTCATTTCACCACCAAGTCAGCATTTTTCTGCAAAAAGGAGAGGGAGAGGAGAGGTTAAGATTATCTGACTATCTACGATACTTATGACTATAAGGTATGGCCGAACAGACCTCTGGGGAAGCAAAATGAAAATGCACAAGTCTCATAAAGGTAGTCAAGACCAAAAATTATTATTAAAAACCTTTCAATGTCAAACACTAATCCTAGCATATCTCTATCAATAATGGTCATATATTACATTATTATCACTCAGATCTCTTCTATAATGTATTAGGAAGCTGTATGTAAGATGGTTTGTATTGAATCGGCCTATTAAAAGTTGCCAAAAATTTGTATGTAAAAAGCTTAGACAAAACTTTGGCACTCTATTACTACAATTTACAGTGATATTCAGCCATTGTAAGTAGCAAAAACGAATTCTACATGCAAAACTGGCCTAGAAAGAAACAATGTTCAAACAATATATTGCAATAGGATGGGGCTGAGTTATGAGAGGTGCCATTTATAGTGGTGTCCAGCTACAAAATGCAAGGTTTGACTTTGAAGGCAAAATTCTAGGTCCAAAGTTCAATTGAGCCCCAAATAGATATCAAAAATGGATTCTACATGTAAAAATGGGTTAGAAACAGTATTGCTAATATTGTTTATCTCAATATCAAACTACTACTCACAGAAGATGCAAATCAAATTTTCACTTAGAAGCCCTAAGAAAAGTGGCCAATATATTCCACGTGGAAGCTTGAATTTTTTTTGTTTCCCCAAACGGCGATCGGCCAGACCTTATTGTTGACTATTGCGTGTTAAAATGAGGTTGTTTCAGCGGCAATCAGCCTTTGGCGTGCTATGTTTATCTCTTATACTATTGGGTAGTGAAGTGGTTAAAGCTTTTGCTCCCTGTAGCAGGATACCAACAATTGCAACACAAATAAGATGTGCACCTTCAAAAAAATATCAGAGAAGGCAACATAGTATACCTTATAGTACAGTATTATTTGGATCCAATAAAGAAGATGAAGAACAATCTACTACACTATTTCAAAGATTTACTGATCCAGTTATAGATGATCCGGGGTTACCCCTGACAGATATATTAATAGCACAGATTGTGGCCCCAACACTACAGATTTACTGGATTGTGGCAAATTATGCCCCTACTCCGTCTTGGCTATTACCAATATCAAGTTATTTTGGTTCTGCACCAGAATTGGCACCAAGGGGTAGTTTCCTTGCACCGGCTTTAATACATGGAGCGGGGCTAGCAGTATGTTGGATGTTAGGCGCATTGGCAAGTAAGAGCTTTGAAAGAGATGCATTTACATTAAAGGGTAATAAAAGAGCCTCAGTATTTGATAACATTAGTCGGTACGATAATGTTATCAAAAGTACAGTTAAAGCTGGAGCGTTTGCAACTGGTGTATTAATCTTTAGTACCCAGATAGACTTACTATTAGAGTTTGGTAGATATGTTCAATTTGGAGAGAGCGAGGAGATCGACCTGAGACTATTGGTTGCTGCAGTGGAAGTGATTAATGATATAGTTTTTGAGGCTGTAGTGATAACTTCATGGAGATTGATACATGCCAACTTCATGTCTACACCACAAAACCGTAGTAGAGAGTTTTAGTCAGGTATGCATGTTCTAGTCTCTGGTTTGCTACCAGTTCAAGGATTATCACTTCAGATTAACAATTCAAGAAATAGTTAAATCAAACAACACGACAATACTTATTTTGCAACTTTAGATGTGGCAAAACAACAGGACAATACTTATTTTTTCATGCAATCTACCGACTTAGAAGCCAATGGTAGTATATGATGGGTGAACTTCTCTCGTTCCATTCTACAATTCAAACAATCTGCAATACAATTTTCAATCAACATCATCCTTTTCAATACAATTTCAAGCAACATCACTGTTTACTCAACGACGGCCTCAATAACGGCGGTACTGACCTCAACGGTAGCTTCTTCTGAAGCGCCTGCGAGTTTTCCACAATAAAACCCGCTCCTCCTAAGAGTAGAGGTAATGGCTCCTTCTCCTCGCTGAATAGTAGAAGTTCGATAGAAATTACCGCTATTACGATTATTCAGAGCTCCACTTGAGTAAAAATGAGCCCCCATTCAGGAGATTAGGCTGCACTAACTGGACGCACACACTTGCACAGTTCTCGAAGTTGTTGACGTATCTGAACTCGCCATACTCATATAAAAGATTATCCTCATCAACACATTGGGCATTTCTACCACCGTCTACGAGGTTGAATCGATAACGTTGACCATTTCGTACTGGACGTGGACTAGTATCATTAACACACCTTCTTGACCTTGAAGTTGGTTGACGAGTTGGCTAATAGAGAAAGTAACGAAGAAGAAGAAAAGTGAGTGGGGATTTGTATATATATACTTCCTTTGCCCAGAATAGACAGAGTTTACTTACGTTACGCGTTGGACGTCTTGTTGGACGCCTAGTAGGCTATAAAAGAGAAGTAAACACACAGAGAGATTAGAAAACAACATCTGAAAGCAAAGCCCGTCAACACCCAGCAACCAATCAACTTACACGCCTAGTGGGTCTTCTTGTTGGTCTCGGAGTAGGACGTCGCGTAAGAGGAGTAGGTCGACGGGTGAAGGGATGTGTTGGCTGTGGCGTAGGGCGCTTGGTTTTGGGATAGGTAGGCCTGGGTGTCGGGCGCTTAGTCAGAGGACGGGTTGGTTTGGGTGTTGGTCGACGTCGTTGACAGTTGGCTGTACATTATAGAAAGTAACGAGCATATGTTAGGGAAGAAGAAACAAAGAACAAAAAAGAAAATAAAGAAGTAAGCACACTCACTCTTGGCGTTGGGGGTCTACGTGTGGGTCTCCTAGTTGGTCGAGGAGGTCTTGGAGAAGGTGGACGTGGCCTTCGAGTTCTAGGGTCATTCGGCCTCGGCTTTGGGCGGCTTCCTCCACCTTTATTCCCCCCACCACCTCTTCCTTTATCTCCGTCACCGCCTCCTCTGTTTCCTCTACCACCATCCCTATTACCGTCCTTATCCCTTTCCAATGTAGATTCAGAGTCTACACCGACACCAACTAATGATGTAGTATCTCCAAATAGAGAGGATTCACCTTTCAAGACTTGTAAGATCTTGTCGGCGGTTGTCATACTTTTTGTTGAAGTATCCTCGAGGAGTTGGTTGTTATCGGCAGCTGTACTTGCAACGGCAAGTAATATAATAATGGCTTTGGTGTAATAATTCATGTTAGATATAGTATTGACATTGATGATTGTTTTGTGTTGATTGTAGGAGTTGGTTTTGCTTCTGTTGCAATTTTATGGGACGAGTGAGTAGGAGTCTTAGGATACGCTAAATGCGAACAAGGACATGGTAGTAGAACACTGCATATAAAGCATATACTTCAACACAAGGAGTTGACAATCTTGTGATGATAAGGCATGCAAAAGAGTTCACAATTTCTCCCATAATGTCTCATTGGTATCCTTTTGAACAAAAACTTGCAGGGGGGGGGGGGTGGCAGAGGTCAATACTGCACAGGAATCGTGAAAGGTCTTAAAACTGAATACTATACAAACAAAGTGCATTATTATCATTATATCGGGCACGTCATTATATTTGTATTCAAAAATACAAATGATATATAATATGAATATTCTCCTCTCCTCCTAAAACAAAGTCTTCAGTTGAAAGTGACAAGATCGTCAAAAAAGTTAGATGAAATCGAGTTCTCTTTATGAGCATTTGCTAGTCCAGATTTCTTGATGAGTTGGCCTGTAGCACCCTGTACCTCTCCTATTTTCGATGATGTCCCAACTTCTAATCCTCCTAAACTCTCCTCCTCAACATTCACATCGTCTATGTCCTCCTTCTCCTTCTTGTCAGTCTTCTTCTTCCTCTTCTCTCCATCAGCAGGTGTTCTTGCCGTCTTTCTGCGCGTTGGTCTGTCACAAGCCACACATACAGTGACATTAGCTGACAATGGCCTTACTCTTCCAAGTAGAGTGGCAGCAGGAAGAAGAATCTGATCATGTTTGGATAGAGCCGCTTCCAACGACGATACAACCTTGGGTAAGAACACCGCTCTTGCTTCCCATCGCAAACCCAATCCACGGGAAGATCCTTCATTCTTAATATAGAACACTGATGTGGAAGCCTTCTCTAACAATGTCTCGAGCTCAGTTTTGAGCTCACTGCATAGTTCTTTCCTCCGATTTAGCATGTCATCTTCTGCATATACTTGGTCATCGATATTGTTACTACCTCCTGCAATGAGCCTCAATATTGATTCATGATCAGCTTGATAGGCTACAAACGCTGCATAGTCATGTGCAAAAGCTACAATCTCAGATGGTACATCGACCTCCTCCTCGTGTTGAACTTGTTCTCCTTTAGTTGTCATCTTTAAGCAAGATGTGGTTCTCAACGTTGCACAAACATTGATACCAGTGACATAATTCTTGTCTTGTGCAAGCGATTCAAACGCATGTCCAACACCCACAATCCTATCGAGAGATGGTTTGGGTATACCAGGATGATGGAGCTGACTCTGAGTTCTTTCGCTCTCTACTTGACAAGCATGTTGCAAGTGATTCAACTCCGACTTGGTATCAACAAGTTCTTTCTCCACAGACTCACATCGTACTCGGGTATGACCCAGTGTTACCTTTGTCTTTAGCAACTCATCACCAAAGTGATTCAGCGCTTGTTGAAACAAGTTATGTTCCTCGTTTCTTGTTTCCTCATTCTTGGTAATGATATCACGGAGCTCTTGGATGGACTTGTCAGACTTTGCCTGTTCTTCAAACAGATATGTGACGTCATTATGAGCAGTCTTTGCACTTGCTTCGACATCACACAATCTTTGTTCCAACTTTTGTTCTTGTTCAACCAACGAATCAATCCTCTGTTTGTGATCTTCCTCAAGCTTGTTCAGATTAGACTTGTTACTCTCAAAGAGTCGAGACAATTCCTTCAGTTTGGAGTGTACTACTGGTAACTCGTTAGCACAACCATCAACTCGTCGTGTGATATTTTCTTGGAATGTATCAGCAGCATCCTCTACTCCACGAATAGCCTCGTCCATTGACATTTTGATATTGGACATTAGTCGTTGAGTCTCATCACACCAATTTTGACGTAGTGAAGCAATATCGGTATGTGTGCTTTGAATCTCCGAAGCAAGAGCATATGTTGATCCTTGTACATCACTGCCAAATGCATCTAAGATACTGTCAAGATCTACTGGTTTGACAGAGGGGGGAAGTATTGCGGAAATAGACTCACTAATCGACATATCCACAGACACGACGTCACGGCTACACTTCATCTTATTCATGAGTGTGACTCTTCTCCACTTGTTGAAGGCCATAATCTTTGATGCCGATAAGTAGTTGCCTAGACGTTCACAGATCAAAGTGGTAGCACGAAGCTTCTTCTGCTCGACATTTCTGTGCCAATCACGATAACGTATCCACTTATCAAAACCGATCCGTTTCCTTCGTGAAATAATGTTTGTTAGTGTCTTTCTCACTTGTGATTTCTGCTTCTCTTTATTCAAGTCGAGTTGCTTCTGACGTTGCACAACCTTCTTCCATCGAGATAATCCAACAAGTAATTGCTTTTGTTTCCATTGTGTGTAGTGTCTATGAAATATAGCAATTGCATTCTTTTGTTGGCAACGAACAAGAGTCTTGCCTTGTGCCTTGGCAGTATCATCAAGGAAGGTCAATGTTCGTGATAGGGATGCTATATCAGACTCTAATGATTCTTTCAAATAAGCTACGTCCAACTCTTTGGCACAAGATGATACTCTTTGTTCAAGCTTCGTGTGCCGTTGTTTGACTGCCACTTCTAAATCTTTAATCTGACCATTGTGGGATGAAGTACTTGATTCAATCTCATTGTGTAAATTAGTTTGAACATCTTGTGTATTGTTTTCTAATTGACTATACTTTGCAAGTAGATTTCTTTGCAATGTTTGGAGTTGTTCAACACTCACTGATGTTGCAAGTTTCTGTTGTATCTCAAATAGAGTGTCTTTCAATGACTTGATACCTTCCTCTAATTCTGTAGAATTGACCGATGATTCATCTTGTACCTTTCGAATTGCAGACTTGACTTCGCGTAGACTGTTTGTTATTTTGATGTTACCATCGTTTGAGGATGCCTGTGAATGCTTGCGGTAAATTGGTTCAATATCACACGTGCGGATTCCATAGCTGTTGTTCGTATCGGTATTATTGTTGTCATCATTTGGGATAAGATCATTATTATCATCGGCATTGTCTCCAACACTAATATTATCGTCGGATATGTTGCCTTCGCCAATGCTTTCCAATGACAACTGCAACTTTTTGAGTTCCTTCCTTAGTTCACTTTGAGTAGCTTCCACTTCAGGCAGCTTTGTTAATGCATTCTCATGGCATTGGATTGATTGATGTATCGAGGTTAATACCTTTTCGAGAGATGAAGTATTGACTTTCAAATTGAGATCGTTCGTCGTGCCCGATTCTTGCATCGGTGAAGAATCGTCCATTCTTTGTAAAGAATAGAAAGGCAATACGAGATATTGTGGTAGAGGACGATCGATAGAATGGCATAGGCATTGATAGAGATTAGTTGGCGGAGATCGGTAATGGGTTTGGGGGGTGTTGACGTGAGTGTAAAATATATTTGTAATTTCAATTGGTATGATGGAGTTGAGTAATTTTTTTTGTAACCTACATACCTCCGTGCCCTTTCCTCACACCTGATATGATATCATAAAATGATACCACTACGCCTCCCCCTACATCTTGTATGCAATATCACATTGATGAATGAATTGCAACAATACGCATCAGAATCAAAGCTCGACAATCTACTACCATATTTTACAGCCTGATATTTTCAGTCTCCATAACTTCAAATTATTGATATCTTCAATTCCCGACCGCCCGATGCTACAGCACTATTATGTACGTAAGACAAGAACCGTGTATTGGAGGATAGTGAAGAACTACATACTATTGAGATTGAGTAGTTCTATTGCATCGATGTTTAGATTGCTTATAAAGTACCGTTGGCTTTTTATTATTGCCGTTCATGACGGACTTACTTATTATAAACAGACAAAACAAATATGAACGACAACCTCGCTCACTCAAGCATGACCTCTATCTCTTAATCTTGTAGGTCTACTATTACCTTTTAGTATGCTTAGACTTTGGTAGTTGCAACTTTACAGTGTTGTCGGTGGCGTAGTCCTAACTATCAGGCGATATATTATATTATAATAAAATCATAAAAAAAATGACACAAGCAAAAACTCATGGTCGTCGTCGGCGTAAGATTATCACCACTGCTAGCGCCGCTGCTATCATTGCAATTACTCTAAGTACTACTTTGATGTTACCCACGGCAATAGCTACTATACCCGATACATATATCAATAATGAGTGGGAACCATATCAAGATGAAGGTATCCTTAATGATAATGCTGAAGATATCGAAGCTTCATTATCATCATTGGGCGGTAGACGTAATCGATTGCTAGATCATCGTAATAGTAAATATCAAGAAGCTAGTGATATAAATTCGAACAAGGAGGAGGATGCTTATATGAACAACGAGATTGATTACTTTATCGAAGAGGGGATATTGGGTGAAGATACCTCCGAAGAAGATCGTCAGCTTGCTGCTGCTGTCGGTCAAAGGAAGAAGATTAATAAACAACTAGTTGGTATTAACAACAATAAAAAGAAGAATATTTACAAGTTATCAACTGATAGTCGTGATGACGAGAGTAGTATATTATCAAGGAACAACCCACACCATGTATCAAAGAAGAAGAAAAAGGTAGCAGCCGATTCCAATAGAGTATCAGCAACTCAAAATAAAAGGGATAAAAAGGATGTATCAACTAAAGTATCAGATGTGGATAATATGACAAAGAAGAATCAAAGTTTACAAAAGAAGAAGAAGGCAATGGTATCACGACAGAAGCAAAAGAAGAAGAAAATTATGTCAACTGGGGGAGGTAGCAATAACAAAAACAAGAAGAAGATTGGTAGCTCAATTAAAAAGAAAAAAGGTCAAAATATTGGCACCTCAATCAAAAAGAAGAAGAAGAAGTTTGCAGCAACTGGTAATAACTGGAAGAAGAAGGAGAATGGATGGGGTAGTAAATCTAGCAAGGGTAAGGGTGGTAAAGGAAAGTGGTCTAGAGTCCGAGATGGCGGCGGCGGAGGGAAGGGTAATGACTGGATATCTGATATTGATATTGACTATGGAGACTCATCCTCTTCGAATGACAAATGGAGAAATCCAGCAGAGTTATGCACCTGTATGAAATGGGATACTATCAATAATTGGAATAAGAATGATATTGGTTGGTATGCTGCTGCTGCAAGTAGTGGTGGCAGTGGAAAGAAAAGTAGTAGTAATTCAGCTAGTAACTTTGAAGTCGACAAGGATAGCAATCGAGAACTTGGATGGAATAATGATGGATGGGAGAGAGTATGCAAGACTTGGGAATGTTCACCGACTTTGTCGCCAACTTTATCTCCGTAAGTATCTTTCTTTTCTATATTGATTTTCAGCTCAAGTATCTTTGCCCCATCTATTTTCTAATCATCTTATTGCAAATCTATTCTATACAACAGCTCGCTCAGTCCAACACTCTATCCGACACTAGAACCAACACTGTTTCCAACGCTGTTTCCATCTTGGTCACCAACAACGGCAGAACCGTAAGTTTTAGTATGCTCTGCTTGATTAGCTTATTCGCCAAGTATCTTACATTCATGTTCTATCCACATATTCATGCATACAGTACAACTTTCCCACCAAGTTCTGCTCCCTCAGGTTTCCCTACAGTAAGTTGCCAGTACCATATGACTCGAGTGAGATTGCTTTGTACATCATCTCACATTTCCCTCTTTTTGTATTCCTATCTCATCTATCAGGCACCTCCAAGTTTGGCACCGAGTCAAAGCCCTTCAGACTTGCCGTCTCTCTCTCCCACTGCACAGCCAAGTGGAGAACCATCATTCTCACCTTCAGGTAGTCCAACAGATGTTCCTACTTCACAACCTTCTTCATGGCCAACTGTAAGTTGTATCTCACTCTTGTTTTTTGTATAAAGATACCCCTTGTTGGAAAAGATATGCTGGAAATATACTCATGTGTTACAACTTTCTTTCTCCTCTTTGTAATCAGGGAACACCATCTGTGTCACCATCACTAGCTCCATCTTCCGAGCCAACTGATGTACCCTCCCAATTGCCTTCAGTGTCACCCACTGAAGGTGTAAAGTTCCAAACTCCTGCACAATTACAGCAAGCCATAGCAACATGGGAAGAGGAACAATGTGTCGCGAATAACTTCGAATGCGAAACAGCTGAGAGATGGGGCGCTCCAATGAATTCCTGGTCAGTAGGATTAATTGACGATATGTCAGGTTTATTCGCAGGCAATGCTGATTTCAATCAAGCTATCGGGGGCTGGGATACTTCAAGGTAAGTGCGGAGTTAGAATTATTTATCGAGACATATGATATGACTGAAACTCATACCCACCTCTCTTATACTTTCAACTTCTTGTTCCCCCACCCCCCCACAGCGTTACCAATATGAATAAGATGTTCAGAGGGGCTACCAACTTCAATCAAAATCTGAATAGCTGGGATGGTAAGTCATATGAGCTACTTGTGTGCATCGCTCTTCATCCATACATACAAAAACTTACACTTGCTTCATTTCACAGTATCAAAAGTTGAGGACATGTCCTTCATGTTTCGAGATGCATTCTCGTTCAATGGTGACGTCTCATCATGGCAGCCGAGTAATGCAACAAACTTTAGGTTGGCTTTTAATAATGCAAATTCTTTCAATAAAGATGTCTCAACGTGGTCGATCTCTTCTGCTACTAATATGGAACTGATGTTCTATAATGCAACAAGTTTTAATCAAAACTTGTGCCTCTGGGCAGATGATTTCCCGTACGATGGTGTGAATGGTGACAAAAGCAGAAGAATCTTCCAAGATAGTGGTTGCACTAACCAAGGAGATCCAGTTAGAGCAAACAGAGGGCCATTCTGTGCGACCACTGTGTGCCCGTGATTAGATATAGAATGTCTAATGTTAGTGAGAAGGATACTGGAAGTTGTATGCTCAGAAAAATGTGGATGATATGCGGGAGATGGGGTATAACGAGGTTATATAACGAGGTTGTTGGTTTGGTGGTACATACCGCACCAATACACCTGTTGACTTCTGCAAAGGAGTCCAAACTTAGAATGGCCTCTTTAATGAGTCTGGTTCAATCCTACCCAATTAATCAGAGTAACGCAGAAGTATAATCTAACTCAAGAATATTCATATTTGCAACTTTCTCCCTTTACAATCTTAGAAAATAATTGCATCTAATTGTGTACATATATTTTGATTCCATCTATTCCAACTTAATCATATTTTCCCATCCTCTAATATAAATAGGAAACTAATTCTACCCAACTCTCACATAAAATCGTCAACATTCCCAATCCGTTTTATTTATCTCCAACCCTCTATTAAATAAATCCTCTATCCCATCTCCAAACTAATTTAACCCTGATAATTCTTTTCTAATTGTACTTATTAGCCGTGTTTTTGTAACTCGGCATGTAGTTTTTAGTTGTAACATTTAATCGAAACCAATAAGCATATAATCCTCTATAATCACTGCCCCACATATAAAATACCAACACCGATTTATAATATTATTAATCCTCATAAATTGGTTTAATTAATGGATGCCATTGATGCATCCAAGCACAACACCAGAATAACCAAGTACCAATAGTAGCTATAACAACAACGACATTGGCAATTTCGGCATTATCTTTTGATAATCGACCTGTTAGACGAGAGGCGAATACTAATCCTAATAATACGGCACCTAGGATTAGGTAGAGGAATGTACCTGTTGCTACTTGTGATGGTATTGCCATTGTTATGCTCTCTATGTTTTAGGAGTAGTGGTCTCCAAGTAAATTTTGTTAGTGAGTTTTGAGTGACATGACCGGTGAATCCTTTTTAGTTGCGGTATCCTTTAAGATTCCGCCTCAGATCGATAAGGATTAAGTACAGTGGTGTCTCACGAACTATACCCCCCGGGGGGTATAGTGTTCTTGACTAGGCTGAGATTTGGGAGGGGGGGTATAACTGATTCCTTAGTAAGTGTATGCAATAAACTGCGGAGGGGGGTATAGATTCTACACTAGGCTCACCTCGAGGAGGGGGGTATAGGCAGAGTTTGGGGGGTATAGTTCGTGAGACACTACTGTACAGCTCTTCTCTTAATGACTTGTACTGCATATTAGTGTACATTTACAAAGACAGAAACATCTATAACACAAAAGGTGACTCGAGACATATCTCCTAGTCTATCTATCTACCACATACACTTAGAGACTTAAGTCAAATCAACCAACTTCCACTCCCTCCATGTTTGGCAAGTCTTTTCTAACTTCATTAAAGTTTGTTACCATCTCAACAACACAATCTATGAAACCAATCTCTACAAATGGCAAGCCATGCTTTTGACACAACTCCTATATGTATCATGATCATGATAGTATGATTCAGAAGAGAAATAGTAGAGACAGATAGAGATGATTAGATACTTGTTTAGATTGCACATAACATCTTAACATATCTATCAACTCACCTTGATACGAGGAGTTGTCAAATGGAAGTACTCTCTCGGCAGTGTCGGGAACAGATGATGAGAGTAATGAAAGTTTAAGCCGCCATAATACCATCTTAGCCACGTTGGACACTTGAAGTCTTGTGTACATAAGACCTGCCACAAGAAGTAGTTTGCTTCCGTGGCCTCGTGTACTGGATTCCATGGCTTGGTATAATGATTACCCAACAGCTGAAGTGACAGTATGGCTTGTTGAAACGAGGCGATTATATAAACTTGTAGTGGATGGCTCGTTTGAGATAGGATACAGTAATGCAATAGTATGTGAAGTACATTCCCAAGTATCGTCCATGGTCGAAACTTTCGCTCAGTAACAGTCGAGTCGATGACAATGCCAACTCTACCAGCGACAAAGATGATTGGTATGAATAGGATGTGCTGAAAGTTTGCTAAAAAGTGAATAGCTTCGTCGCCGTAGAAAGAAATGAGCTTCTTGTTTTGAATCCAGACGTCTTCTCTCATCTGATTGACATCATGATGATATATTTGAAGTATGGTTAGCAAATGGGTCGTTCTTCTAATACATAGACCACATGAACTGATATATCTTACCTGAGGATCCTTGAAGCCTTCCTTGTCATATGTATTAAGCAATGCATGATGTTCACGATGTTCCTCCCTCCACCAAGCTCCATTGACACCTAAGAAGATTGTGCCAAATATCCAGCCAAGAATATCATTGACAAGTTCACTACCTATTAAGTTATGATGTTCTGCATCATGCATTAAGAATCCGCTCTGATGCCAGAACAAGCCAAGGAAGATACCAGGCAAGATATAAGAGAAGCTTGATTCTCTACCTTCCATGATTCTCATACTGCAGATGGATAGAGACAGGAGCAACAATACAAGAGCCGTCTTTTGAATGAGCCAGAAAGTAGTAGGCTTAAAATATCCATCTTTGAGAAACTGCTGATAGAGTTCATTTGTATCTTCCTCGAATGCTTTCACGTCGAATTCTACTCCTGTTTCCTCCTCTGATGAAGACGATTCTTTATATTCTTGCAACATATCATTACATATATCATCACGTCTAGATGTTAGTGCCTCGATTTCTTCTTTTGTAGCTGCACGAACAGGTCTTCTGTGTTTCATAATCTTGCTGCTATCTCTGTGCATAACTTTGAAAACAAATGTTATATCACAACCAAGATACTGTGATAGTACTTCCTTTCCTCCCGGATGATATGATGCAAACTTGGCAACATTGTACCAATTGTCATCATATAACACTAGGCCTTCTCTTCTAGCCTTTTCTCGTATTGGGCATTTATTATCACATGCAGTAGTTGTTGCCGATGGGGGAGATGAAGATATTATTTCCTCCTTCTCCTCTTCCCCTCTTCTATATCGATGATTGTACATATAATATGCACATGATAGTAGACACAAGACCCACCATATCAGGTGATGCTCTTCTTGTGACGTTGATTGGGTGAGAGGTGTTCTCATCATATCGTCTCTGCAAATGTTTATATTGATATCGTCGCCGCTTGAGAAACATACTGGCTGATGATTTGTATTCTTCTGCAATACGATATCTAGTTTGCCTGGATGAAGGGTAGGAGCAGTAACATGAGAAGGGGCATAGTTTGGCTCTTGAATACTCGTATTATATGAAACGCATACTGATGTCATGGTTGCTATAATGGTAGTACTTCGAAGCAAGATCCGAGTTGTTGTGGATATCAATATCATCGTCGTCCAATTCAAGTATGCCTTCGTCGTCGTCGTTTGCAATAAAAGTGTGGATATATAATATTGATTCTATGCGACCCCTATTGCAATCGATATGATGATTGACCAACATTGATAAGATATCAACGCTTCCCATTCAATTATTGCATGCAGCTTTTGAGCCCCATCAGAGTTAAAGGTCCCAAGAAATGATACGGTTCTGATTCAAATAATAAGGGGAAATGTACACTCTATGTACGTATGGATACTCTCATAAAAAGCAGCTAATAACAAGCGTAGTGTACTTAATAACTTTACCATGATCACATCTTTCTTTGCACCAAAGAAGTCTAGTACTGGGGGTGGTAAGCGTTCAAGACCTGATGGCGATGAAGGTGGTGGCGGTAAAAGAGTAGCAACACCAACTGACCAAAACTCAACAAGTATAAAAAAAACTAAGACCACAACCTCCTCCAAATTAACAGTTGAGACGTCTACACTTCTTTCCTACTTGCACCATCATGATGGTGGCGAAGAGGTATCATGGCGTGGTGTACTTGAGGATTACTTTGCTACTGCAAAATTCAGTAGTTTGGCGTCTTTTATTGCAAAAGAACGGTAAGTTTATATGTCAGTGCATGTAATTTTGCAAGGTGCACCTAATTACTAGGTTATGAATTGCTAATATTACCCATCAACATTTTGCAGTTCATCAAGGACGGTATATCCACCACCACAGTTGGTATTCTCGGCGCTAAATTGGACACCACTACACAAAGTTAAAGGTAAGATGAATTATAGAGTTATGTGTGTAAATTTGAGAGTCCAATCTTGCCAAGCGTGTACTCTGAGGGAGTTGGTGCTGTGTATGAGTGCCCAAAGAACGGTCGTACTTTCTCCCTTTTCCACCTAATACTCATTTTATATTACGGCATATTATGTATATTAAATATATATATTTATAAATAGTTGTCGTGGTTGGTCAAGATCCATATCACCAGCCAGATCAAGGACATGGTCTATCATTCTCGGTACCTAAAGGAGTTAAAGTACCCCCCTCACTTCGAAATATTTACAAAGAATTGAATAATGATGAAGATGTTGAATTATTTAATTCAATTCCACAACATGGCAATTTGGAACGATGGGCTAAACAGGGTGTATTATTACTCAACAATGTATTAACTGTAAGAAGAGGGGAAGCTGCATCACACTCTAAGAAAGGTTGGGAAGAGTTCACTAATAAGGTAATTGCTTCAGTGATCGAGAATTTCGATGAAAGAAAGAGTGATGATGATGACGATACTGAAAAGGGTACGGGAGTAGTATTTCTTCTGTGGGGTAAGCCAGCTTCTTTGAAGGCACAGAATGTGATTGCGAAATACAACAGCAGCAACCGTGCAAAACATGCTGTAATAATGAGCAGTCATCCTTCGCCGTTAGGAGCAACTAAGACGGCTTCTCCATTTATGGGATCAAAGTGCTTCAGTAGAGCAAATACAGAACTAGTAAAAAGAGGATGGCAGCCAATTGATTGGAGAGTAGATGGTCCTCTGGACAATGGTGATTAGATCAAAGTTTATTATAGTAAGGATTGGGATAAAGATAAGATGATTTGAATTGGACAATTTCTTGTTTAGTAGTATCAAATACTACCGATCATCATCTGAATCGCTATCACTAAAGAAACCATCATCGTCGGCGTGTGTTTCAGACTTTGATATCCATCCTTTCTGTTTATACATTTCCTTGACTAATAAAGTAGATTGTCGTTCAAATTTTGATAATTGAGATCTCAATTCTGTAGGCCAGTCTTCACATGGATCATCAAACTCATAGTCATTCAATATCCACTGTCTTTTTTCTTCTCCAGACTTTATTAGATATATAAACTGTTCAATTTGCTCTTCTCTCCATGTATAGTACTCAGTATCATTATTTTGTGATTGATTCTTTGCCATTGTTATATCCACTCCAAGACCGTGTCTCATATTACCCTCATCGCCAATATGAAATCCATGTTTACCTAATAGATTGTAATGGCCATCGAAATTCTCTCTAGTAAATGTTTTGTAATATTCAGATCGGGATGATAATTCATTTTGTCTATTGACCGGAGGGGCCATTGATATACGTTCATTTAGATCTATCTTTGATGTATCAAATTGATCACGCTCTTTTGTCTCACGTTCTATAAAGTCATCTTCATCACGTATATTACCCTTGGCTATTACCTTGATGGATTGTAAACATTTTCTGTAGAGAGTTCGAGTCAAGTATGTCGCTTCTTGAAATAGTTGTGTTTGTAGTGATGACATTTCTTGTGCTGTCATTGAAGTACTGTTACTTTTGAGCCCATTGTTAACTACTGCTTCATTCGAAGAAGAGTATCGATGTTGCTGCTGTTGAAGCATTATATTATTGTGATGGGTAATAATAATAAGATATTGCTTGTCATTGCAATAATTGTGCAAATTCAATGGATACCGTAGACTACCACTAACAATAGATGAACACCTGCTAGAACAAGAAGTAATACTATGGAATCTATTTAGTATTCTTGCCATTGTCCACTTCTTTCAATTAACACGCTACTGATCGACAGCACTCCTACTCTGCATGCCTATTTGAAGAGTGATATATAATAAATCTTTTCGTGAAAGGTATCCTGTCAGCGTACACGAGCTGCGCACTGTTGAGAAAATGGTACACTATCATAAGCAAGTGCCTACAGTGTGGCCGATAGTATTCTTTTGAAGGCTATGTAGGTGTTAGTGTTTCTATCGTTTTAAGACTATTACCATGCCTTATAATATTCGATGAACAATCTGCTACTTTGCCTTCTATTCTTCTTCTCCTCTTCCTCTTTAAGTAGTTGAACTTCTCCTTTTCTTCTTCCATAAAGTGACAACACAACAGCACAGTCCTATCAACCCGAGAATACTAAACAAGATGACTAAAGCCTTTTCCCACTTTTGAGCCGTCATCCACCAGCTCCGTTCTGGCACCTCTTCTAAGGTACTATAAGCCTGAGATGGCGCTGATGCTTCAGCTAAGATTCCAAAGAGGCCCCACCCACAGCCTTCATCATTCATTGCGATTCTGAAGTTGCCTTCCTCTCCCCAGCCTTCTCCCCATGAGTTTCGAACAATCCAATGGGGGGTAGCTCCAGTTGTATCATATCCTACAATTACGATCGCATGATCAATGCAAGCTGTTTCACAACACTCGCATCCTGAATCATGTGTCAATACACCGTTTTTATAGTTTGAGAGGAGATCGCATTTTGATTTCAGGACAGCTGTGACTGGCTGCTTCGACACGGCATACATGAGATTGTCTTTCCTCTTGCCGAAGTTGCTTCTATCATTCACTGAATTAACTACCTGAGGATAGTTCAAATAAGCAACCGGTTCAACATCTGAGTCAGGTGGTTCACATGTAGTAGTGGCCTTGCCAAAATAGTCTGTGTAAGGCCAATCTTCTTCGGAAACTAGCCCACCGTAGTTGTTGTTGTTAAAGTTGTTGTGCTCCCAGACATACCTAGTAGCTTGAAAAATGTTTCCCCCGAGGCATCCATTCTCCTTGGCATCACAAGATATCATTTGTTGAAAACTAAGACTGTTATCATTGTCTTTATCAGTTTCATTGGTAATCATTAACGCTGACTCAACTGCCGCCGCAGTTGATACAGCCCAGCAGGCTCCACACAGCCCTAAGAACGGGGACAAACACATTAGACACAAATATCACAACCCTCTAGATCCTAAAGATTTCCTTCCACTTACCTTGGTTCTTAATCGCAGTTGTATAACCCTCCTTATCCCAGTCCTTTTTAGGTGGCACTTCATCATCTAACTTTCTTTCAAAGCGTCTCAAGTTCCTCTCTAAACCATCATCATTAAACATTCGTGGCAATTCACCCCTTGGTCCTGAATCGTCAAAAGTAATAGTGCTATCTATACCTGCCCGTCCCTCCTTCTCCTCGGGCGTTAATAGAGTTTCATTTCCCAAACCGAGGAAAAACTGGAAGATGCGCGTTGCCATGATTTGTGAAGACGAAAGAGAGACGATATAAGTTCTGTTAGTACATATGGTTGAAAGGCAATCAAATAATGCTGAATAAAGGCAAAATGAAGTAGTCAAATCACTGAAACTTCATATTGAAACTTGAATTCATGATAAAAGAACGCGGACTTTCCTGAGGTGGAGGTACCTGACTATTCCAAAAACTGATAACACTAGCACTTGCAATCAATCGGACAGCTCGTTGTGCAGTAGTAACATCTTGATCGGCATACTCCGGCAAGAACAACTCAATAGCTCTGCTCAATAAAAAGAACCCATCAACACCAATGTCAGCAATAGCATAGCACTCGTCTTCATATTCTATAAAGTCTAGTAAACAATATCCACATTCGTGTGTACCCTGTTCTTCAAAGTTGTAACATGTACGATTTGCAGTAGTTGCACATTTGTCTATGTTTTCTTGCGAACATTGTGTTATGATATCTTCTAAATCATCAACGACATCATTCACTACATCCTCTACTATGTCTACTATATCATCTGTTGTTGTAGATTCTTCCTGCGCGTATGATATCGGTAGTAGACTGCTTAATAGAGCCACTGTAATCAATGTTAGATATGATATCATATTGATCTCATCGTTATGAACAATAACTAAGAGTAAATCCGTCTAAGATAATACCGCTAGAACTTAATTCAAACTATCTCTATTTCTTCCCCTTTCTATGAACAGTGCTCTCAATAAATACCTTATCTAATACCAATCCCAATAACTCCGATATCCAATAACAACACAACCTAACACAAACAACTTTGATAAGATCTCGCTTTGGCCGCGCGCCGCCGGCGTTCGCAGTTCGCGGCAAAAAAAATTAGATAGGTATCCTTTCCTTTTTTTATGCCACAGGCCCTCCATATCCAACCTCTCTCTGCCTTGATATAGTCCATTGTTCCCGTATATATATCTTTGTTAATATGGCTATCTAACGCATGCTTATATAGCCAAATTCATAACAAGTTCGTATTTGATGCGAGTCGCAAGTTGCAAGTCTCAATCCATCAAAAAATTATGAGAGTGTGGACATTGAATGGTTATGAAGTAAAAAATGAATAGTACCTTTATTGGATAATAATAGAGGCAGTAAAGCTCTGATCTAATACGTTTAATATTGCAATTGGATCGGGTTGTAACGACTTTAATCAGCCAGTATAGCAGCGGTTAACAATAGTTTGAGAAAGTATATATATATATTGAAGTATTAAAGTTTACTTTCAATATATCAGTCAAAAACTAAACAACACTTGTATAAGGCAATAAAGCTCGTTGTATACGTTTGATATTGGAACTGGGTCAGTTAACATACAAACAGCACATTTACCATGAATAACGAGGCATTCCGTGCTCTAATTAATAAACAAAGAGGATCAACTTCCTCAACAACTGGTGGTGAAAAGTCTACTAAGGAAATAGCAAGGGAGGCAGTGGAAGCAGAAATACAAAGGAAGCGTAGTCGTCATGGAGGTACTAAACGCTCTCAACAACGCGGCGGATTTAATGAAGGATATGGCAGTGATAGTGGTGGATCGTCAGATGAAGATACGGGATATCAACAAAAGAAAGAAAAAGAAAAGGCAAAAGAGGATGATGAACCAGAATGGAAGAGACGACGTCGGGAAAAGAAGCAACAGCAAGATGGTAATGAACCGCAATATAGAGATCGAGCAAAGGAACGCCGTGATGGAACGAATATGGATTATCAATCATTAGAAGGATTAACTCAATCAAATGAAGATGATAGAAGAAGACAGGCCGAGCTATCGCAATATTTAGGAGGTGATATTGAGCGCACGCACTTAGTTAAAGGCTTAGATAAGGCATTAGCTTCAAAGGTTAGAAGGGAAGAGATGGGACAAAGTACTGAAACTGAAAAAGATGTAGGAGATTTGGATCAATTGTTTGAAGATTCATGTGCACAAAAGAAAAAGAAGACAGTACTTGGATCCAAAGATTGGACGTCCTCAACGCCATAGACTGAACTGGGAAAGTCTGTTGCTCAATATCTATTACAGAAACAAAAGTCTACATCAACATCATCATTACCATCATCACAACAAATCAAAACAAATCCTACGATACAAAAGTCAATACACAGTTCAATACTCACTTATTCATTAGATGGAGATACAAGACAGAGAAAGAAGGCATGGGAAGTGCCGAAAATAATGAGTATTGGTAGTAGTTATAAGAATGATATAGTCCAGAGAAAGATAACCCCTTTGAATCAACATTTGATTGCTACTATATCAAAGAAGTTCAGTGGTGGCAGTAGCGGTGTTAAAGAGACGGGTACAAGTAAATATATATCTGCCACTAATAGCAAGCAGAAGGAAGGTGTCGATAGTGCTAAGGTTAAGGATCATCAAAATGGTAGCGGTATAAGCTCAACAACCACCAAAGATATCAAAGAGACAAATATTTCTGCAATTGATAAGGATAAGCAAAGCTTAACAGTAAAAGATGATGATAGTTCAGATGATGATATTTTTGCTGATGTTGGCAATTATGTTCATCAGGAGCTCAAGCCCAAGATATCAGATGAAGCTGCATCTTCATCTGAAGCAAAAGACACTAGTAAACAAGATGTGTCTACTGAAGATGCGCCAAAGAAAAAGTCCATCTTTGCTGATCTAATAACCGAAACTGAGTCAGTGCCTCAACCTATTGTTCAACAACAACGCTTCGTGCAACCTACCAATCAACAACACTCTAAAAAGAAGAATGTGATAGACAGAGATATATTCGGAGGACAACAAGATGATTCACTGCCGTATCAAAAGAGAAGAGGACCACAAACTTCGGCAATGGAAGGAGTATCTATGAATGCCTACGATGGTGGGTATGGAGAAGAGCATGACGTGGATTTTGGTGGTGACGAAGAGTATCAAAGGAAGAAGGATGAGGATAAAAGGAAGGAAGCCGAGAGATTGGCTGCAGGTGGAGAGGAGGATGTGGACGACGATGAAGAAGAAGGTTAAACGAAGGTAAGAAAGGCCTTACTAAACTTAATATTCCCTCCCAAAAAGATCTTATCACACTGTTTGCCCCCTTTATTCTATTTCTCTGACCTGTGATGTGAACAGTGGAGTTGAATCAGGTTCATCTTCAAATCAATATCACTCCATTGTCAACATCATCAATTGCTAACAGCTCTTCAGAGATGGATTTATACCAAATCATTCCAAGACGTCTAGCTTTGTGCTTGGTATGGAGCAACAAGCTTCTCTTGTTATCAAGTAGTGATGGAGTTGCTGTCTCGCCACTACGCATAACAACATCAAATGCCTTGTTGGTATTCTCAATCATACTCGGTGGATCAAGAAATAGTACGCTAACCGAGGAGACGACCTTCATCCCAGCCCAACCGAGCATACCACAACACAACATATAAAGACATGCAAGCACAACTAAAGCAAATCTAGCCAAGTTTTGGTGCTTTCTGGCAACATTGCGAGTCTGATGATTGTGATCAGTCTCATTCTTTGATAAATGTTGATTAGTAGCACGAACTTGCTGAGTACCATTATCACGAACACTCTTCTCAAACCGTACTCCCTTGACAAGTCGAGTCTTATTATTCTTTGGAGAGACCATCACAATATTGGGCATTACAATATTAGTAGACTGTAGTGGTTGAGGATGGATAGTAGAGCTCTTGCTATCAATATCAACCAATGTAATCAAACTTGACTCGCTCAACTTAGAAGTTGTATCGGACTTGGTAACTTTCGTCGGTGCCGATGATACTAGTACTTTCTCATTCATTTCTGTTGAGTGATGGACTTCGACCTTTGGAGCTGTAGTACCTTGCTTGGTGAAGTCGACATGTTCATCTACTTTCCTTTCAAATCTTTCAACCTGCGGTGTTGATGGACGAGCCGCCCTGATGATTGTTTCTTCGGATTTAGGACGAGGTTTTGTGTAGTTCATAACCGAGGAATCATCATCGGCATCACCTACCAATCTTGTTGACGGAGGCGTAAGGATGATTGGAGAGTAGGGTGTTTGAATAATTGGAGAATACTGTGTAGGGATGTGATTGATTATAAACTTGTCTTCGCTATTTGCATCAGTTGTTGGAGACGAAATCATTTCCATCTCCAAGTAAGGTGATGACGATAAAGGAATGTTGTTATTGCTTGTCCCGACAAGAGAAAGTAAGTCGTCATTGTGATTTGTCTTGGCTTCGTCAGTACGCTTGGCAATATTATTTGAAGGAGAGTAGGCATTGCTGCTACTATCATCACTAACCGGTATATACCGATGGCGTTGATGCTTGTGTGGAGTCGTCGAACAGTTACCCATACTCTTTGCTTGATTGCTTTTATTGATGATTGTATGACGAGTGTTGTGGTGGGTATCAGTGTGTAGGTTTTTGAGAGAGCGGCTTTCATTTTTTTCTCTCTCATTGGCAGAGAGGTTGCAAGAGGTTTCGCCCTAACCGCCCCTCTTGAGATAGAAAGGTAGTGCATTGTAGTCTTTGCCCTATACTTGACTATTGTTCGACTCATCTATATTGCCTTGACATCCTCTCTTGAAACGTCTCGTGCTACTTCTCGACTCGATAGATCAAAAGGTGAGAAATCAGAATTCTTTTTGTCGGAAACTATTCTTGCTTGACTTCTCAACTCACATTTCTATCCTCTACGTCTACGACAGCCAGCCTACGACCTCTCACAATACAACAACAAATAACAATGGACGACTTGTTTGATTTCGATAATCCATTTGCCAATGACCAACAACCTCCTTCCAAAAAGAGGCAGAGAGATGACGATGAGAATCAAGCCGACATCGAACGATCTTCTCACGATGTCTCGCGTACAATCACATATGATAATGATGCGGACTTTATATCCTCTCTCCTTGATGATACGCCACCCAAGACACAACCCTTTGACGATACGACGAATATGAATCAATCTCAGATTGCAACAACAACAAAAGCACCTGTGCTTTGGCAAGAATCTCAACGAAAAGACTTGGCGCCTCCTACAAACAATATGTTTGCAACATATGATGACGACGACGAGGCAGCATCGAGTAGTCAACAGTATCTAGAACATCAACATCAGTATCAACAACAAATTGATTCAAGGATGCTTCTACCAGATCCGTTTGCTACTACAGATTCGAAAATGCCTCCATCTCTACCCGCAGCAGAACCTTCTCTACCGCCAACCACACCAAGCAGTATGTTTGGATCTACACTGACATCCACTTTCAACCCTTCAGTTATGCATCAACCAGATTATATGAATCAACAACAGCAGCAGTGCTATTCTGATCCAAAACTCGTTCAACGCTGGACGTGTGACATTTGCAAGAAGGCGACATTCTCTTCATATGCGGAAGCTAATGCTCATGAAACTGAGTGCAAAATGTTACATGATGCAACGAAGAAGTCAGTAAAGGAAGAGCACAATAATCAGGCAGCATCGTTTGAGACCACTGCAGGCGGCTGCCCTCTCGTATCAACACTGACAAGTCTTGCACTCTGTCCACCCAATCAGATTCAGCAGCAGCCAGTTGATGCTCAACCTCCATGTCTTCCTGCAGTACCAGTGCTAAGAGCTCAACCAATCCTACCCGGACCAAGACACCCAGCAATCGATCTTGTACCACAAGAAGCTGATGATGGAAGCAGTAGTTCCATCCTCTCAGACTACAACAACTTGCTTGTTCGCAACATTGAGTTCTACTATCCATCATCCGATAATCGAGTTGGCTTGAGATGTATCCATTGTGCACGTAACACAACTGCTCATGTAACCGCTGCTACTTTCTTTCCGGCAAAGATTGGAAGCATTTCGTCTGGCCTCGGCACCATCGGTGCTCGTCACTTTGGTTGGGGTAAGTGTCCATACGTCCAACCTGAAGTTGTTCAGCAATTGGCTGCAACGAAGAAGACATCACAACTACAAACTAAATCAAAAGGACGTGTCGGTCTTGATGCATACTGTAAGAACATTGCAAAGCAGTATGGCATCATCGACGATGCTTCCTCCGGTTCTATCTCATGGATGATGGGCACGGTTCCAAACTTCAATCTCGTGGATGAAACGTTTCGATCCAAGATGGCATCATCATCTGGCAAGAGACGGTCAACTACACCGAACACTACTACTACTACTGTTGCGGCTGCAGTCAATACAACTCCAATTGTAGAGAGTACAACTATAATAAAGGCGCCACCAAATACTCATGACATGGCCTCGGTATTGGCCAGCATGAGGAATGATGTCAATGTCAATGTTGACACACGTCCTTTCGTCCCGAGTGATACACAGTATTTCTGGGAGTGTAACTCGTGCCGGCATGTTCCATTCGACTTTAGGGCTAAAGGATCAGTAGTATATAGTGTTGGCGAGCCTTCACGAGACAAGATTGATGGTCATCTACAATGTTGCTCAGGTAGACCTCTTGTCATCCCGCAGTCTGCTACGCTTGAACCGTACTACGGACAAGCAGTTCCAACACTCAAAATCACATGGGATAGCAAGAAGACACGACGAACATCAGGACGGACAAGGAGAAGTACATTGGGTGCCAATTCTATCAAGACTGGTCTTGAGGACGTTCAGTTGTGCTACCAAGAAGATCAACAGGATACTACCGACTTTGCCTTCTTTACCATAACACAACTCAAGAAGTGTTACCTCACCAAGGCTAATGGAAGTAGAGGATCGTGTCCTTTGGGCTTTCCAGGTTTGGCATGTGGTCACTGTGGCGAGCGTAGATTCTTCTATACCTCAGCTGATCACTTGCGTAATAGCTTGTCTCATATCCCAGCTCACATGGCTGAATGTGCAATGGTTCCAAATAGTGTAAAGGTACGTCGTGTGTGTTGTGTGTATATTGACTGTGTTGTTTTGACTGTGTTATGTTGAGAAGAACTGACTTTTACATTGCATACACTTCTATCTCTTTGACTCTCAACATCTTTTCTACAGGCTCGACTTGAAGAGTTGAAGGCTACTCGTAATAGTCAAAAGAATGCACTAAAGACAGGCTCGCACAAGATATTTATTGATCGTGTTTGGGAGAGGCTGCATGGACCACCATTGACTGACGACGAAGAAAGCGATGATAACAACAATAACAACATGACATCATCATATAGTCGACATGCAACACGTCAAGCTACTGCAAACAAGGCCAAAGCTTCTTCTATTCCAACTTCTCTCTCATTGATTGAAGAGACAGACAAGACGAGCACATCGGAACTAACCTACTTTACACTCCTTCAACTTAAGCCTTACAAGACACTGGGTCAAGGCTATGAAGGAGAAGATGATTCGTGTGAGATTGGATTCCCAGGCGTGGTTTGTAAACATTGTATGAAACATCCAAGTGGTCGCAAGTTCTTCACAACATCCTCTGAGCATCTTGGTGATTTGTTGTTAACGATTTCAGATCATTTATCAATCTGTAGAGAGTGTCCAGATGATATCAAGGCACAGATTGCTACTCACCAGACAACACACACGATGCAACTCGGTGGCTTGCCTGTAGGTGAACATAGCTTGTGTATGCAACGTGTTTGGAGCAGGCTAATTGCAACGAATCGACAAGTAGAGATGAAGCAGCCGTCAGTGTCAGAGTTGTTGGAGATGAAGCAGAAGGCAGCAGCAACAACAAGACAGCCTTCAGTCCCGAGGATACCAATTCAATATAGAAATGTTGATACCAACATGTCTCTTGTCTCGTCGGATAAAGAACATCTCGTCACTCCATTCACATACTATACGATGCAGCAGTGCAGACCGTGTAATCTTGACTCCACTAACAATGGTTCGAGGGGTACATTTGACGATGGCTTTCCTGGAATTGAGTGTTCACATTGCGGTGATCAGGGGCCGAAAGGTCGACGATTCTTCTACCGCAGTGCTGAAATCTTGAGTGGTAAGATGTGTAGTTCGAGTTGTTGATCTTTTGTTTTGTGGAGCACCTACGCTTGTGCATGTCGTCCAATTAAATCTCACTCATTACTCATTCTCTTGATATACTTGTATATGATATATACCTTTCATACACACTAGGCAACTATTCTCATATTCCAAATCACATATTGAAATGTAGTGCTTGTCCTCCGGAAGTTAAGGCAGCATTAAAGCAAATGAAGCAAGCTCATCAAACTCTCAAACATTCGTTGCCTAAAGGATCTCAAAAGGAGTTTTTCAATTCAGTGTGGGAGAGACTTCACGGAAATGCTGCCATTCCTACGACGACTACTTCAACAACGGCACAGGTATCATTTGCTGCGGCTCCTGCTCCAATCTATGGTGGTAATTATGGAGGTGACGATTTGCCTCCTCCTCTACCAGCCCTGCCTTCTCTCCCTGCCTTGCCTTCCATGGACTACGAGCAGCTATGATGAGGGAGTAATGTTGCACTGTACAACATGTCAGATAATCCCTGTCCTTCATGCCGAGACGGCCTTTGATTTGTCAGTCTCAATCAGATCATGTCTAACTTTGATGATACGATGATGGTGTGCCTGACATTCTAAATCGACCTTTTTAATAGTATGATCAAGTATCACACTGAAAGGGTTGGTAGCTTACTCTCTATTCTTGGTAGCTTACACTCTATTCTTGGCCCTTATATCACATAATCTTGACTTTAAACTAATCCCGTGTTCCTCAGATATTGATTACAATAATCTGTATCTATCTAGTATTGTGTTATTGTGACCACACCATATTTCAATTAATATCACCTTACGAGGTAGACATACATATCTTGATGAGTGAAAGAGAGAGCCTGCCCATGATTATTAGGTTGAGAGTGTGTATTCAGTGATGTGATGTCGTGCGGTAAGTATGTGCTGTTGATGTTGTGTCGTATGGTATAATTCGTGAGAGATCTCTCTTTTGACTGCATGTTGTTCAGAGCTACCATACGAATACTAACTAAGCAAGGCAACTAGGGGTGAAGACATAGGCACTGTATAATATACTTGATGTTGCTATATGTTGTCTGATGCTTGACTGCCGCGTTTATTGGAGGTTGCTACATTATTGGGAGCTTACAGAAATACAAAGTGGATGACCAATAGTTGTGAATGAACAATCTAGGTTGAGATATCGGGAATGTCCACACTATCAACGAATGATGAAAGAAGAAGACACGATATTGTTTATATATCATCCGCCCCGAAGGGCATTACAGAGATTGTAGACATATAGCATACCATTCATATCAGCACTGGACTAGTTGTTATACCTATGTCTACTCAATTAGATAGACCATCCCATTCACATCTTACCAACTCTGGTAGATAGACACACACACATCTGTCGATCACTAACCTACCAACAGCTGTATTATTATATGAAAGACAACATAAACAATAAAAGCACAAATACAAACATTTGATATGTTCTCTTTGATTGATGGGTGGATTTTAGAAAATCCGGTTTAGGTGCATGTGATGTGAACACAAAATGTGATATCAATCAAATCTTGCATAACACTAAATCACATCGCAGTAAGGTATTTATGAGCGCTCTCCGCGGATACGACGGGCAAGCTGAATATCCTTAGGCATGATGGTAACACGCTTGGCATGGATGGCACACAAGTTAGTGTCCTCGAAAAGACCAACAAGGTAGGCCTCGGCTGCCTCTTGAAGGGCAAGGACGGCAGATCCCTGGAATCGAAGATCACTCTTGAAATCCTGGGCAATCTCACGTACCAAACGCTGGAAGGGAAGCTTGCGGATCAATAGGTCGGTACTCTTTTGGTAACGACGGATCTCACGAAGGGCGACGGTTCCGGGACGGTAACGATGAGGCTTCTTGACACCTCCGGTGGCGGGGGCAGACTTACGTGCTGCCTTGGTGGCGAGCTGCTTACGGGGAGCCTTACCTCCGGTAGACTTACGTGCGGTTTGCTTTGTTCTGGCCATTTTTGAATAGTAGGGTGGTTGAGTTGTTGAAGAATCGATGAACGATTTATGAGCTTGCTGTTGTTGTTGTTTGTTTGTTTGAGAGGGTGCACAAAGAGTCTTTCCGTCGCCCGCGCCACTGATAAGGGGTATGCAAGTTTTATTGTTTATCAAATATTAGTTTGCACAACGCATATCAAAAGTACCGTATCAATACTAAATACATTTCATTAGTATCCAATGCTCTTGTACCAAGTTACTACATACCATTTCTACGTGTGGTACAAACCTACGTACAATCCTACGTGAAAAATATGGCGCGGCTACAAGAAAATAGCCAGCTAGGCAACACAAAAAAACAACAAAAAGAGCTCATAAATCGTTTATCGATTCAATCATCATAACAACTACTAATCAATCATGTCAGGCCGAGGAAAAGGAGGAAAGGGATTAGGAAAGGGAGGCGCCAAGCGTCATCGCAAGGTCCTTCGTGACAACATCCAGGGCATCACCAAGCCCGCTATCCGTCGTCTAGCTCGTCGTGGTGGTGTTAAGCGTATCAGTGGTCTTATCTACGAGGAGACCCGTGGTGTTCTTAAGGTATTCCTTGAAAACGTCATCCGTGATTCCGTCACCTACACCGAGCATGCTCGCCGTAAGACTGTTACTGCCATGGACGTTGTCTACGCCCTCAAGCGTCAGGGAAAGACCCTTTACGGATTCGGTGGTTAAACCCATCGTCTCTCTATTATAATATTTATGTTGAGTTGATTGTGAGATGAGATGTACCATGGCAACATGATATGTTTCCCTCTTCATTTTCTCGATATATACAAAACCGGATTTTCTAAAATCCACCCATCTATCCAAAGAACATACACATTGATATCTTTGTTTGTCTTATACCTCTCTCATCCTCTTATTATTTAGTAGCATGTACCTTCAAGATCAAGTGTATCTGTTACGAGTATTGAATAAGACCTTGCCAGTTAGTACATACAAGTCGGGTTCTAGTTGTTAATATCGTGTGACGTTTAGATAATAGTAAACAATAAATATCTATCATCGTCATCCATCATCTCTGTTAGCTTACTACTTCTACCTAAAGCATCTTTCTATGTATAGTGTGAGATATGTATTGCAACCATAAATATACCAAGCAATGAACTGCTTACATGAATCTTCAGTCATCATGGACCTACCTACTACACAAAGGAGAACATGACAAAGATCGGAGCTCTTGTGTTTATCGAATGATGACGATATGACAAGTACTTACACAATAAGCATACCTAGCAACTGAATTGATAACGAACAATAGGAATGTTTAGTTTTACTACTGTTGGGTGCCAGCTACTTATGAGTACTCATTATAAACATAACTGCAAGTCGGTTCAACTTTTTGTATCTCTATAACCTCTGTAACATAAGCAACATATTCCTTCATTTGATACAACAGATATCATCTTTTGAATACCTACGATACAAAGAGATAAGCCTGTTTACAAACACAGAACACGATGATAATTCACATGACACATGATATAATGTTGAGAGAGTCTTTGTTTGACAGGGCGGATTTTAGAAAATCCTGTTTTTTGTGTTGTATATGATATGAACAAATAGCCAACCCCGAAGGAGAGACTATTCATTCGTTGCAAATCATGACATATTATAGTATATCTATTGCTTATTTGCCGGACTTCTTTGGAAGAAGAACAGCGTGGATGTTGGGAAGGACACCACCAGCAGCGATGGTAACACCTCCAAGCAACTTGTTCAATTCCTCATCGTTCTTAACGGCAAGGGTGATGTGACGGGGTACGATACGAGCCTTCTTGTTGTCACGAGCGGCATTACCGGCAAGTTCCAAGATCTCAGCACATAGGTACTCAAGGACGGCAGCAAGGTAGACGGGGGCACCAGCACCCATACGAGTGGCATACTTTCCTTGACGGAGGTAACGACCGATACGACCGACGGGGAATTGTAATCCAGCCTTGGCAGAAGAGGTAGTGCTCTTCTTCTCTCCGCGGCCTCCTTTTCCTTTTCCAGACATGGTGAATTAGTAGATTAGTAGTTGATAAAGTGGTGATGAATCGATGAACGATTTTATGAGCTCTTTGCTTTTGTCTTTTGTGTTGAGTATTTGTGTTGTTAAAGTGAGGCTGTCTAATGAAAATTTAATATGGTAGCATGTTTCTACGCATCTCTACCTACCAAATAACCACAAGATACCTCCATAGCGACCTGCGCGCCCAAAATTCGAGTCGAAAAGAGGCCGTCAGAAACTGGCGCGCTTGAAATCTCAAACAAACAACAAACACAAAGCTCATAAATCGTTCATCGATTCTTCATCAACAACAAGAACAACAAACTTATCCCATCATGGCTAAAACACCATCCAAGAAGGCTCCTTCCAAGGCTGCCAAGAAGGCCCCCGCCGGCGATAAGAAGAAGCGCACCAAGAAGCGCGTCGAATCTTACTCCACCTACATCTACAAGGTCCTTAAGCAGGTCCACCCCGATACTGGTATCAGCAAGAAGGGTATGTCCATCATGAACTCCTTCATTAACGATATCTTCGGACGTATCGCCGGTGAGGCTGGCAAGCTTGCCACCTACAACAAGAAGGCTACTCTCTCATCCCGTGAGATCCAGACTGCCGTTCGTCTTATGCTTCCTGGTGAACTTGCCAAGCATGCCGTATCTGAGGGTACCAAGGCCGTTACCAAGTTCTCCTCTGCCTAAACTAATGGTAGTAATAATAAATGTATGAGCATTTGTCTCTTTTTCGGAGGCTGTATCAAAATGCTTTATGCATTCATTATTAAACAAACAAACAGGATTTTATAAAATCCGCCCTATACTCAAAGAAACAATTTCAATATCAAGTGTTTGTCATTCTGTTGGATTGCCACATACCTGCCTCGTCGCTATTGTTTCTCAATGCTACGTGCCTCGGTTGTTTATTAGTTACAGGTTCGATTGGTTGTATCGTCTTTGAATCATCAATGTATATAAGATAGTGAGATAAATTAATACATTGATTCATTCATCTCTCGGTAACTGATTAACACCTCCTTTGGAATCACTCTTCTTCTCTATGATACTTTAATATGCTGTTTACGTCGCGTCCGTACTCCCTCATGCCAGATATATTGTTGTCGGGATACAAAAGGCAAGAAGTCTACTTATAAGAGGGTAAAGTAGTTTCTAATGTTAAATGAGATAATATACTTAACCAAGGCTATGATGCAGAATAGGATGGACTAGGGATCTGTACCTCTTTGCATTAACAACTTATCCATATACCGAATCATACTAATCGGTGGTGAGGGTGCATGTCAGGAAGTGATAAAAAAGAGACCTTCCGCCTACGAGATGATGAACTATACGTGACAGTTGAATACTTCATTGATATAGATAAAGCAGTATACGAAGTAGACGTGGGTATTCCAAACAATATTGATCTAACTAATAATTACAAAGATATGAAGAATACCGTGACAGGATTGTAACCACCAAACACAGATAATAAATAGATGCAGGAGGCAGAACTAACAACAACCGTCACAGATTTGTGGATGAATCATAAAGAAGAAGATACACTACTGATGATGATCAAGAGAAGAAGATGATGCAGTATCAACTAGTAGCCGCAAAAACCTAAACACTTCTCCTAAAGCACTTTATTTCTTCTTGGTGGTCTTCTTCTTAGTAGTCTTCTTCTTGGGTGCAGCCTTCTTCTTTGTTGCTGGCTTCTTTTTGGTGGCGGCCTTCTTCTTGGGTGCTGTCTTCTTCTTTGGTGCCTGCGTATAGATATAAAGATGATATATATATGATGAATATATGAATTAGTACATGATGGTGTAACGACGTACGAATCTCAATACCAAAACATACGAACTCATACAAAATAAAAAAAGACGGTGCACGTGAACATAAAAACTTACAGCCTTCTTCTTGGGTGCAGCCTTCTTCTTGGGAGCGGCCTTCTTCTTGGTTGCTGCCTTCTTGGGTGCTGCCTTCTTGCCTACCTTCTTCTTGTATTCGGCACTGAGCTTGTAAGAGCTCTTGATCTGGACAAGGTCACCGTCAGCTACGGCATTCTTCAAGGCTGTCAAGAAAGTTTTGTTCAACCATTTCTTATCCTTGGGAAGGTTGGCCTGCATGTGCTTCTTGATAGCAATGGAGGAGGATCCGGTACGGTCCTTGAGGGTGGTGATGGCTTCGAAGATTCCTGCTTTGTAAGACATGATGATAGTGGTTGGATGTTGTTAATCTGTTGTTGTAACGATATTAAATTTAGAGAGGATGAGAGAGGGTTAGTGCATGTGATATGAATGGCGTAGGCGGCGGCGCATAGGCGGTGCGTAGTACATATCATACACCGTCTATATACATCCATACATACAAACAACCCCCGGCTGCAATAAATGATACACAACAACAACACAAACTGCCAAGTCGAACTTAGATGAACCAACAGCCCACAATTCAATTGACCACCACCTCTCTTCTACGTCTTCCTCCGCCGATACATGAACACTCCCAGCATTGTCCACAACCCTTATATTAAGGCCTCTAATCGTATCAGATCATCCATGAGATCCACGGCTATATCAACCACCACAGCCCAGCAGCTGTCAAGTTCAACTCCGAGACATGCACCGTCTCTCCTCAACCCTCCACACCTCACGCTAGAGGCGCGCCGCCGTCAAACAACCCGCAACACACACCCAAAGAGTCTCCTACTACTCCATAAACAATACGTCCCAACAAAAGAAGAATATAGTAGGCACTTACCAAAGAATAGTGATTGACTGCAATCAAAAAATTATGAACACAAAATAATGTCCACATGTCCCAAATAACGAAGACTCCCTATTATATTCAGTCCTCTAAGACACGGTCCCCTAACTCGATGTAGAGTTGAGTCCATAATCAATATCCACCTACTAATGAGTTATGTAGATCTTTGACTGCATTGTGCATATGTCGATCCAAAATATACACAGTTATAAAGAAGTTTGAACATATCATGTGAGCATTACTTTATCCGTTATCATAATCATATCAAGAGAGAAGCACGAGAATGAATCTCAGGTGTGATATCTCCATCTACATAGACTCCAAACAACAAACCATCTTTGTGTAGTGCCGAACGTTCCGTAGAAAAGGCAGTCATGGACGGAGTATCCTCAATAATCTCTCGGATTTGTAGTTGTGAGTCGGAAGTGTGACAACAAAGTTCCACAGCCACTGAACATTGTTCATCTGCATGAACGATTAAAAGTATATCATCACGCAAATTGGGAGTATCATTTGGATCATATAATGACTTCATCATCTTATAGCTAGCGGGATCAATGTTGCTTATACCATGTACTCCTTCGGCCTGTGAGAGAATCTTGACTAGATCTCCAACGAGCTGCTTGTTGTGTGAGATGATGACTGCTGGACATAGTGTCTTGGCAAAGTAAAAGTCAAGTATCTGTGACAACTCAGATGGATTCTTGAGATCTGGATGAAGTTTCTGTAATTCAGACACTGTTGTTGATGCTCTATCATCGAGAAGAGCCGGGGTGATTGCATATAGATTGTGAAATGAACCGGACTTGAGCTGTATCTGTTGCTTTCCTATTGAGACTTGAGTGATGTCAGTTGAAGAATCAAATAAGACGGATACTGATATGTCGGTGTTGATGTCACTGTTTGACTTGGAGTTTACTATCAATGAGTGAATGTAAAACGATAACATTCTCAAGTACCGCACAAGAGGTCGGGTGTCACCCTCGCCACATGGAATGTTCAAGCTGATATCAACATTTCCCATCCATGGTAGAACACTCTCCTTCACGCGCTGAGTCAAATAGGATAATGAAAAGGCATTTCGATCCTTACCGCTCACTGGAGCGCACTTTATAACAGTGAGATTCTTGAACATATCCAGCTGTTGTAGTGCCTCTAGGCAAGGGGCCTCTAGGTCGTAGTTGGAGGTAAAGACAGTGATTATCGTTGAATCACCGCTGATGCCTATAATGATTATAATGATGGCAAACAAGAATGTGAGAATTAGTAATGGACAGAAAGACAAAACATAGAGAAAAGGGATAGGCATATGCTCACCTCGCTTGGCTGAGTTTCTCGGAGCCTGACCACCCTTGAAATCTCCCTTCCTTCCGGAAAATCTCATACTAATCAACTTTCCGACCTCGCTTTGATTAGGATCAGCATCGGAATTGTTACTAGGCATCTCCTCCAAACCCACTAATACCAAACCAGGTTTGCTTTGACTTAGTGTCATCCTACGTCCCTGGATGATTGACATAACACTGTAGTCGTTATTGTTGGGTCTCAAATCAAGCTCAAGTTGCAATGTTTTGAATGGCTTATTTAAGTTTTGTTTGCAAAATCTGACACATAGCTCTGGATCACAGTGTGTAGATATCGCTTCATTGATGGATGGATATAAGTTCGTTACAAGTGAGCTCTTACCAGCACCCGCAGTTCCATAGAGATACAGTGACAGAGGATATGTCGGAGTAAAGTGTGCATTCAACAATATAGGCATATTACTCTCCTTACCACCCAGTAGTCCACTAAGATAAAACTTCTTGAGCTCTGGTTCTAGACATGTCTTCCTTGTTTCATCGACATAATAACCACATCGAAGTAAATTGTCCCATGTTGATGCTATCATATCATCCACTACCGAATCTAATGGATGCCTGACGGTACAACAAGTTGCAGCTTCAATTGCCCGTGAGGTCAAAATCTTAGTCAAGCTAGGTAAGAAAATGAGTTTGGATTTGCTTGGTTCAACTGCATTAACTTCCTTCATATTGATAGTAATCCGCTCATACTTTGGCAGATATCTACCTGGTGGTGATGCCTTATAATATACTTCATCTAAATCATATACTTGTTGTTTGTCGTCACCATATATCCAACGATGAAGACATGCATTGGCAAGAGTACAGTTTTCGTATGCAATACGATTATATTCATGTAATAATTGATCATTCCTCAATGAGTGATCAATCTCAGCAAGTTTCGATAGTAATTGGGATAGGATACGAGAAGAAGACTCGGATAGTTCTTGTAATACTATATCAGTTGTGCACTTTGTGGATGATAATACATCCTCCAACCTCTTCTCCCATTGTGATATAATCTCAAGTATACTTGTATTATTCATATCTCCCTCTCTAACACTTCGTATCCTTTTTAGAAATAGTGTCAAACAATATATATTCTTAATGATTGAAGAGTATGTACATTCTAATGATACTTGATTTGGATGCATTCCAATACATAGTTGAAGATATTCTCTACCCGATTCATACTTTGACGCTAATGATTCTGTAGTAGTAGTAGTAGCTGATGATGCACATGAATCCAAGTAGATACTCACTGCAGGACGGGGTGATGTTACCATGGTCGTACGAAAGCCATGGCCCTTCCATAGTTCACGAAATGTTGATATTATTTCATCTGCGCCGCTTATGCTCTTTTGGGTATTATTGTTGAGAGTGGATGGTATAGGTGTAAATAATAATCGTAAACACTGATGCAGTGTATCAGTATCATCATTCGTTTTTATGCGCTTATTTGGACGACTACTATTGTCTTCTCTTCCAAGATTTACAGAGATAATCTCATTGTTTATGGGTTGTTTGGTGGAGACATCTTGGTCGGTTAGAGGCACTCTAGATCCTTTGTGTTTCATACTATACAGACACAGCTACAGTATACTACCAATCGAAAGAGCGTTAACAAACTGCTTAATGGCTATATTGGAGCCTCCCAACCTCGGCCTCTATTGTTTGCCACGTCAACCAATGCGTGCAACAGCCAGGAACAACAACTAAACTTGCACACTTTGTCACGGGGCCACCAACTAAAACTCAACTCTCCTCCGATCCTCTCGTTGCTCTCACTGAATTGAGTATTGTATCCAACACTCCTCTTTGCTGCAGTGAGATATGGTAACACTCATGTATCTGTAGAGATCAGGGTTGATTTCCTGTCCTTTATTGGTGTCATCCCTTTGCTGTCCTTTTGACGTATTGCAACTTATCCTCCAACAATAATAATAATATACTATCATGGCTGATACTCAAAAGACATTATCGTTCTCGGCTATACTTGTACTTGCCGCCAATACAGTAAGTATCATATATTGTTGTCGATTGTGCATTCTACTCATGAATATTTTGTTCATATAATGAATTATTGCAATTATGATATTATTATCTCAATATGTATGTACTTATATTTATATTCCATATTTACATTTCAGATGAATGGACCTGGGATAACTACTTTACCGGATGTTTGCTCTGATGCAGGTCGTATCCTCTTTATTACACTAATCTTCCTATCAGTTGCAATGGCATCATTTGTTTGTCGACGTATGGTATCAGCAATGTGGAGTACTATAGATAATGAAACAGCTGTATCTGTGGGGAAGAATGAAGATTATGGTAGTGGTATAGAGCACAGTTTATCAATAGATGGAGAAGTTATAGATGAAGTTATACCGCAAGTAATGTCTGATGAATCTGAAAAGTTGACACATCGTGAACATGAGCATGAGGAGAATGATGAAGAAGATCAATATACAGAGACAGAAGGCGAGTCACTAATACCTCAGGATACAAAGGTACATGATAGACCGCAACTTGAGAGTACATCAATTGTTGGACAGAGTTTAGAAGCATATGGAAAGCAAACAAGTGTATACACTTCCTTCTTAATGGTTGCATCGGCGCTTTGTTTAGGTCTTGCTCAAATGGTGAGTTTTCTATCATGCAATTATATTGAATGTAACTCAAATCAAGTACTGACTTATATTTATCCATTAAGATGCTCTGTGCAGCAATACTTGACGGTATGTTTGTTGCTCTCGGCGGTAAAAGTTGTGCATTAGGTTTACCTTCATCTGATAACGAGTGGAGTCCAGTATATTGTACAACCAATTCGAGTATGAAGCCGTTCATGGGTTCGGGTGCACCAGTATCACTAATCTCGGTCGGATGGGTTATTGCAAGTACTGCCAGTGTATTAATGGGCAGTGTTGCTTTAGATGAGATGATGGGTGTTCAATACTTTCTATTTGGATGCTTAGTGGTGGCGTCTATAAGGTTTTCCTTCGTGCTAACTGGCATGACTGATGATGGTTTCGAGAATGATCATGGTGTTATTGCAAACAACGATAACAGTGGTGAAGTAAGCTGGTTTTTCGGCCCGAATCCTTTCCAGTGCTTTGGACCCATCATGTTTAATTTTGCCTTCATTGTGACTTCACCTCCTAGCGTGTGTCTTGCCAAGTCTGAGAAGTATGCATACAAGGCGCTTGGAGCATCATGTGTAGTGATGGGAGCACTGTACACATTAGTTGGCATGAGCGGAGCATCTATATCAAATGTAGTTCGAAAAAGTGGACAAGACAGTAACTTGTTGTCGTTAATTCTCCTAAGTGGTGGTGAAGATGGGGCGTCGTTGTTCGATCTGTGTATAATAGGTGAGTCTAAGTATGCTATTCTCAAATGAAATTTTGCATACTATGTACTGAACTAACTACTGTATTCATTTCATAGGATTGTTTGGATTCTCGACAATTGCTTCGGTACCCGTTTATTGTCTTCTTGCCAAAGACACTCTTATATATGACGCTGGTGTGCCACCATTACTATCGTTTCTCCTGTCTAATGTTCTACCTTGGATCTTGGTGGCATTAACATACAATGCATCCTTTTTCGAAGCCTTTGTGAATTGGAGTGGACTCCTAGTTCTTGGCTATGCTAACTTTTCTTTACCCTTAATGCTAGACTTGAAATTGAAGAAGGTTAGAGCTGACATAGCAATGAGTATGAGTACCAATATATCACAGCCAGATGATGATGAACAAACAACAACTATTACAAAGGGTGTATTGATAATCGTTACAGCCAGTATCACAGGAGTTATTGCAATAAGTATAAGTGATAGCTTACTGTTAGCTGGTTTGGCCTTTGGGTCTTTGGTTGCAATGATGTTGAAAACAAGCCACTGATGAAAAAGAGGCTGAGCGTATTGGATCTTATGTAAGACACATGAACAAACTGTACAGTGAGAAAGTAGTATTCGTATGAAGATAGTAGGTAACACAAATCTTAAATAGGTTATACTGAATATGTTGCATGACGTTTAAACTCTCATAGCATAGTAGGCTATTGGTGGTGTTTGTTTTGTTAGTAGGTGTATGAGGTATTAGTTAGTCGAACTTGTGATATCAACTCATCATATTGACACCACAAGTTTTGAGCATTGTTGCAATAACTATTTATTGGTATCCCTCTGATTCATAAAGCAGATTCGTAGTATTTGTAATCATCATCAGCGGCTGCAGCTTCATCCCTCTGATCAATCGTGATTTTATCTAAATAAGCTTGATATGCCCGTAATGCTTTTGTATAATCATCTTTTGTTGCATGTCCATCCATAAACATTGCCTTTGACTTTCTTTAAGGAGTCAGAGTCCCCATCCTTAATTGCAATCATGTAATGCTTTAGTGCCCTGTCCATTTTACCTTCATTCTCTTCAATTACTCCTAAATTATTCCTTGCAAATATATGTCCTCCCATAGCTGCTAATTCCCAGTAATATATAGCCTTCTCATTCCTTTCCACTCCTCTACCTTGCTTATAATTGCCAATACTATAACATGCATCAGTCTCACCAAGTTCTGCTGCTCTATGCCATAGTTCTAATGCCTTGGCACGATTTTGACATAGTCCCATTGTTCCTTCATCATAGAAAGATCCTAAATTGAAAGTTGCGTGGGAATCATTCAGTTCTTTACGCTTCGTATATCTTTTTATAATCTCCTCATCGGAGCTGGGGGGTGGAGTTCTGCAAAATGGACACTTTTGATTATCAACTTTGTTGCCTTCATTATCATATACAGGTGCATGGATACATCCTGCGCATATAATTTTACCACAACATTCCATGTATACAATTCCCGTCACTGGTAATCTTAGGAAACAAATTGGACAATCTTCTAATGTTGGTGGCTGTTTGAACAGTTTTTCGTCATGTTTCTCAGCAGCAAGTCTGACATGTTCATCACAATCTTTCTTATGCTTCTTTTTGTGTATCTTTTTACAAACAGCGTTGCAATACTTCACCTTCTTACATTTGTTGCATATATTGTTGGCACCTTCCTTACCGCAATTCGCACATACGAATACATTATTATTATCCGTACTACTCATACTTTTTAACATATCATTCATCTCACATATTATACCATCTTTGCAACTATCGGACGTGCTCATCGTATATAAAAGGGCGGCGTATCGATATGTATATCTTAATATGTAAATATGAAACAATTTCTCTTTTATTTTGGCACCTAAAAACGACAATCTATCTCACCTGATCATGCATCTATGCTACTGATGTGCGTGTGAGGATAGTTTTGGCGAGGGAACGGAGATTGGAGAATGTAGGCCCAGGAGGTATGTATACTATTATTGGTGATGGATGACTGTATCATCGAGAGTGTACTCTTAGCTCTTGCTTCATAATCATACCTCACATCATGGCGGAAGTTGATCAGCAACCTCCTACCAAACGGAGCAAGTTGACAGGCGACAAAGAGCTCTTGAAAGCATGGCAGCATTATCAAAATTATATCGATGGCGGGTGCAGTGATGAAGAGGAGGATGGTGGAGGTGATGTAGATGAGTTATATGAAATCATAAGCATACTATCAAGTAGAAAAATCACTCCATTGTCAGCTGATATCACTAATGATGGCGATGCGGTAGTATTACTTAATAATGCCCAGTCATTACTGCCAATCCTGCTTAGCATGACATATCTGCACTTGGCAAACTATTCAATTACGACAGATATGGAACAAGATACTGACAACGATACATCACCAGAGTATTACTTTGAGAAGTCACTACACTATTGGCCAAACAATCCAGCGGCACTTTCATTACTTGCAAATTATCATCGGATGAATAATCTATCATCAATTAAAAGTGTATGTAAATTGATGGGACGTCAACCTGTTACAGCACTTTGATGTGTCGAAATTTGCTCAGTACATATAAATCACTTTCATACTATAATATTAGTATTCTAGACACATGATTTTCAAAATACCCTTACAACAAGACTGACATCTAATCTTGGGAAGAAGGTACAATCTTCACTCCACGGTAAACATAGTCGCCAAGTCTCAACTCTCCATCTTCTAACTTGCCATCTCCAACAATAACCCTACTCATATTAGTTGCCAGCAACCTATTGGCAACCTTGACCTTGTTATTTTTGGCACCCTTGAAGAGGAATTTAGCATTTGGCGAGATAGTAGCTCCTGGTGTTTGTAAGGCCTTTGCGGCAGTTTCAGCTACATCCTCGATGCATATCTTGCCACTAGTCTTTGACTTCGATCCAATAGCCCTCCAAGAATCGACAGGTACTTCCCCACCTCCTTCTTTCTTCTTGAACTTCATGACCATAACTTGATATGACTGACCAACTGGACCATGAACAAAACTTGGGGGAGCTGTTAGACTTGTGAACAATCTTTCTTTTCCGCCATTGCCTGAGCATTCATGGCTTCCATTCAAAATGCCAGTCTTTGAGCATTCAGGACAATACGCACGTTGGAGTATCTCAACCATCACTTCTTTCGATAATTCAGTTAGGACGAGGCGTCCTTGTGGTTTCTTTGTGCATGCGTGATGAGGCTTATTGTACATCCCATTTCCAAATGTCTCTCCATCACGAGTAGATGGCAGTCCACCACAAGCATCGCAATAGAACTTGCCCCTTTCTTGGCCATACCTAGCTGCTGCTGCGACACTCGACGCTGCACCGGCCATTGAGGCGACGACATCTACAGATTCTCCATTTTTGATAATCGTTTTCCTACTCTCCTTCTTCTTCTCTCTATCCTCGTCGGATATATTATCCCAATACCTTTTCAAGCCAGCCTCTTTATTCTTCTTCCACTTCTCCTTGGCCTCTTCAGACATATTAGCCTGGCCCTCCTTGATAGATTCTTTATGTGCCTCCATATCCTCGTCGGATATATTATCCCAATACTTTTTCAAACCAGCCTTGACATTTTCACTGTGCTTCTCCTCGTCCATCATCAAACGAGGAGTGCTCCGAATAAACATTTCCGTCTTGGGATCATTCAGATCGAAAACATAATCTTTCTGAAGCATCTTGCCATAATATGTACCACTTGTTTTCAATTGAACTATGGAGTGTTCTTCTCGTGTCCCATACCTAGATGAACATGGATGTGCAATACCGCCAAGTCCAAGTCTAACTTGATCAACCATACTTGCATCAACCATAGCAAGATTATCTTGATAGAATGGGTATGCTTCTCCAAAGAAGGCAACTGATACCAAGTTGTGGAAGAGTTGCGTCAAAGCCTTGACATACTCCACTACAAAGAGACGAGACTCCTTACGAATCTTCAGATATGTCTCATGTTCCTCGCCATTCTTAGTTTTCATTTCAGCTGAAAATCCGTATGGACAAATACTAACAACTGCTGTCGTTCCCATTATCAAAGGAAAAGTAGAGTCTTGTCCAACACTTTGAGTCATGGAGAGTATACTCGTCTCTTGATGAGTTAAAGTGTTCATGGTGGAATTGTGTGGAGCACTTGCAGGCCCGATGCCGCGGAGGACACCATGTACAGCCTGATCAGGACTTACAGGATGATGAAGAATACACAACCTTGTCACTGACTTAACAGCTGGTGCCTTGCTGTCAACACCAACAAAGGACACGCCATTCTCCTTTCCAATCTTGATCAATTCCAAAGCTGACGGTAACGTTCTCCCAACCTTCCGAACGGCGTCATTCTCATTCCATCGATAGGCTTTATCCGGCAAGGGCGTACCCTTGATGATACACTCAAACAAGGATCGACTGGGATTGGGATTGTCCGATAACTGACGTGCGACGAGTGGCTTGAAAGTAGGAAGGTTGGGAAACTTCTTCTTCTTCTTTGGGTGGGAACACTTATCGGAGATGACAGTACGATGTTCCTCTGTCATGTAGTCGATTGGCAACTCATCGCTCTCATCTGGGAAACCTTCAAAGTCACTGTGTGTGTAGGATGGGTGAATGATAGATGAAACAGGCAAATGAGGTGAGATGCGATGTAGCGTTATATGAATGTAGCAATGGCAGACACAGACACAAAGACTCACTTCACTTGACAATCAAGGCAAGAGTTCCAAGGTGCCTGACCCTTTGATTCCCATCTGCTACATGCGACAAGTCCACAGTTTACATCCCCATCGTCTGCACGGTCACACATTGTTGGTTTCTTCTTGTTCAACTCCTTGATGGTGTATATCTTGGTCAAATCCCACTCCGCCCCATCACCAGTGGCGGTATCATCATCAGATGCTGAGCCCTCCTCTTCCTCCTCCACCACCGTCTTCTTCTCAGCTTTCTTGGTAGCAGCAACACGTGAAGATCGACGCTGCGAAGCAGAAGCAGTATTATCGTCAGTCTCAGTATCATCCTCGGCAACAGGCCCATCTGTTTGAGAACTGGCTGGAGAAGCAGAAGACTAGAGAATATGATCCATGTTAGATCATACCAAACCACATAGAAAAGAGAGAACGTCCAAACCAAAGACAAAATGCCCAGCACATACCTCTTCTTGCATAGGCACGGCAGTCTCGACATCGTCATCAGCCTCTGCCTCGATAATCATACCCCTAAGAACGAATATGGCATGCGATATAGCCGTGCGAGATTCGGGTGTAAACCTGAGACGATGTGTAAATCCTGAAGGAGTGAAGCAACAAAGTCCCATAACTCTATCTGTCTCCCTGTGATTTGTTTGAAAGAGAATGCAACATATCAGCAAATGTAGATGACAAGAAATTGTCCACACCGACACAGTACTAACACAGTACTTACTGTTGATCTAGACCACATTCAATAACCTTGGACACGGGTAAAATATACTCATCCAACTCTGATGTACTAACCTCGTGAAGCAATAGTGTCACGGCTTTCATGGACAAATGATTCTTGTTCTTGAAAATAGAACGAATCCCCTCCCCGACACAATTGACGAGAGTAGGAAGCCTTTTGCGAAAGCTATCAGTATTGGTAGCTGATTTCCAAAGCTCCTCTTCGAACTCACGTAGAGCCTGTACTTGGTTTGACGACTGTAAGCGTTCCCCCGATCCATTGGTACTCAAAATAGTAGCCATAAACGAGCGATCTTCGTTAGGCATCTTCGCCCCATTAGCATCTACTACGAATGGGGGAATACTGCGCATCTTATTGGAGAAATATAACAGGAGACAAGAACTAAGCGAGTCAATGTTGGCAAACCGTACCCTGAAAGCATCACCAGCATGGATGGGGTTGCTTGCGCTGGCTAATGTTTCAATCAACTCAATCCCTCCATCTTCTGTGTTGTGGACACTAATAACATGATAACCAAAATGCACGCAGATTGATGTCCCAGGCAAAACGAGATGAGCAGTCAACTTTTCAATTCCAGCACGAACTTGATCTAGATTCATCATGGGATGATGAACACCTTCATATTTAGTGTGAATATTGTATTTACCAAGTAATTTGCTCATGGGGGTTGCAGCATCCGCCATGGAGAGAAAGGCTTTATCATGTTGAGGTACCAACCCCTCTTCATTTCTCTTCGCTTTCTCCCTATCATCATAAGCAGATATACCCTCAAATCGTGCAATGGATGCCAAATTCTTCCCAACTTCCTCAGTTACCGATCCAAGCACAGAAGGGTTTAACGAATCGCCAACCAATTGTGAGAGAGTACTTATTGCCAATGAAATTGAAGCACATGCATTAGAATCCCTCTGGTTTTCGATAGGTTCAATAATAGCTTCGTCGTTATCAACATGACGCTGAAACTCTGATTTCAGGGAAAGTATAATAGGTCCATCTAGGTGAGGAGAAGATATACATGTGTGAGTCGGATGATATAAATGTGTCTGTCCAAACAAGAAGAACGAACACAGAATCCAACTTACCACTGCTGGGATTAATACCAAATACAGCATTACCATCCCCAACACTTGAGCTAACTACGGATTCATTTGACGTAGAATTATCATCACCTTCATCTCCACTTAACATCATACCATCATCATTAGTAGCAGCATTACTCAACCACACTCGGCATACATTAATATTTCCTTCCAAGCACTATCGATACCTTTTTGGGGAATTGAAGAATAGCACGACATAAAGTCTGCCAATGCTTCTGGGATATTCCCCAATTTCATCTGCGCAACCCCACGACTGTATAACATTTTACCGTCGTCAGAATAAATACTCAACAATCTTGTAGCACCAACAACAACTTCATCCCACTCTAAATAAATTATGCATACGAATAGATGATATTAAATGAGGTTACAACTTCATTTAATAAACAAGGCAACAGTTTAATGCCCAAAGAAGACTTACCTCCCAGCATCTGGTGTGTGAATACCCGATTTTTATCGGCGGCACGATTATCGGGATTATTAACAAGAGCTGAAGAATACAAATCTTTAGCCGTGGCGTATTGTTTTTCCTTGTAAGCATCATTACCTTCATTAAGTAATTGTATGCCTGTGTATAAGTATGTTCATATTAGATAATAATTAGAATTAGATAAGGCGTTATATTTAATGCGTCACTTGAACTTACTCTTTTCTTCGGATTCGGATGTTAATTCGACTTCGACTGTTATTTTACCTCTCCATCATTGGTCTTTCTCTTTTTGCCGCCACCATTCTTTTTCTTTGTACTGCCCATGATTGACAATGATTGTTAATTCTGTTTGTACCGTTGGTCGTTGGTAATTGATATAGGTTATGAAGTAACAACTCAATAACCAACCCTTTGTGGGGTAAATTGTTGATTTTTGATTTTGAGAGTGCCGAGCTAATTTTTGGCAACCCACCGGGCACCAAACTACTATTTGCAATAAGTGTATCATCTTTTCGTTGTAATAACTATACTATGAGATATCGCCACACACACATCTTGGTAACACTATCTAATACTCTTATCAGTAAGTCATCAACTTTGCCATTATGTAAATTTTGCCTCTTTATGTCACGGTACTCTCCCTATAAGATTGCATCTTAAGGAGGAAGAAGGTATAGCACTCATGAGAAAGAAATGCACTCAGGCGCTCACTATGTATATCAAAGCATCAGATTTATGTCAATTTTATATAAAAGCATCAGAATCTGCGAAATATTGGAGAGATAATAGTATAAAGTTTATGCAATCATGTATTGATGAGAGGGATATGTTGGAAGGTATTGATATTAAAGAATTGGTAGAAGTCCTCATTGTCAATGGCGCATTAGAAATTGACTTTATAGAAGGAGATGAATATGAGGGAGGTGATGAAGATGCAAATGAAGAGAAAGATACACATGAAGAGTACTCATGTTCAGAAGTTGAATGTACTTCCTCGTTCATGTCGGCATTCCTACTCTCGACCATGAATCAGCATAATGATGCACATCAAGGCCGAGCCGGCAGGCAGTTTTCACGGGAACTGATATAAATCCATGGCGTGCTTGAATTTCTCTTGGTGCTGGCCCGATATCACTGATGACGGTATCTTTTTTCTCCAAAAGATTTTTACGACAGCTTACTATAATTTATTGCCTATTATCGGCCCGGTATTGCAATAGAAATACAATATACTTACAATATACAACCCGCAAATCCTTTTATCTACTTATCAATCTGTCGTATACCGTGGATTAAGGTCACTGGATATCGCGGGTAACTCAAAAAATAACTTCAGTCACCTCACGCCCAGAACGACTGTCATACTCAATGTCAATGTACACACTTCTGTTAACAACTATAAAACAAAGCCCTATACGATTAGCAGTATAGTATAACACTCTTTACATATCCGATCAGACCATATACCAACTATAACCGAGCGGTTTAGGTTACTAACACCCCTCAAAAATCAATTAACACATTACATACACAACATTCCAAAATTACTCAAATCTTAGTGCACTTAATAATGCCAACTAAATCGGTTGATAAAGATGTTAATGAGGATGATGATACACAAGAAACAGGCGGAGCATACTCAGTCCGAAATAGCGAAAAGGCAAAAGTTGTGTTTGAACGTATGATTGAACGTATGAAAACAGAAGGAATACCAAATCCATTGAGTTGTTTTAATGTACCAATGAAAAATCTAAGCATGTTAGACATTGCCAATATCTATTCTGATCGCAAGCGCAGCTTTTCCGATGCAAGCAAGTTGGAGGAGAAAGAAGCTAATGTAGAGGCAGTGTAAAGCAATATGTAGTAGTGATGGAATTAGAATTACAACATGTTCTTTTACTAGAGATATTAGTACATCGGGCATATTGGATAAAGGTGAACAATGGATAAAACTATAACTAACAGAGTGATATAATATTTATGACAGAGGGTGATACTTATTCTATCATGAGAGGAGGAGGGACGAGAACAGGAGCACCACATGCGAAGATTAGAGAGACAGTACATGCAAATACATTAATACGATTAGACGAGTCCAGGGCCAGGAGCACCACCACATGCGAAGATTTGTGAGACAGTAATGCAAATAATAATATGATATCACATGTAATAATATGATATCACATGACATAATTGATTAACAAATTGGATAGGAGAGAGCGGTAAAGTCCATCTAAATATAAAGAATATAGCTGGCAACATTAACTTGTTCTATTATGTTTACAATTGTTGAAGAATCGTATTCATACTCATACAAGCACGACCTCGATAAATTGATGTGTGTGATGTTGTGTTTGATCTACAAATATCCTTTCCGTTATTAAATTGAATATTTTTGCAATGCATATCTCGGCTTATTATCATAATCCAATCCATACATTACACCGTGTATTGTTCCACTAAATTAACACCAATGCATTGCAACGTATCTCATTCAATTGCAGTAAATATAGAGGGAGA